>OGKF01001176.1_pt1 | contig 12386 bp, 4 predicted proteins | sample 1572391 | NCBI WGS metagenome assembly OGKF01 (sample SAMEA2582095, study PRJEB24529) | metagenome | biome: Human gut stool | place: China | collected 2011
CAGCAGGTAGACCTCGACGACGGAACATATAACGTGCTCGTGGTGGCAAATCCGGGCGCAGACTGGTGGACAGGCCAGTCGCTCACGCTCGCCGACGTGCGCAATCATATACAGACCACGGCATGGACAGCCTCAGAGTCAGGCTATTCTGACTTCGTAATGACATCAGCAGCCGACGCCACGCTCACGCTCAATTCTAACCCGGAAAATGATCCGGCAAAGGCTGAGGTAAACGTAGAGCGCATGGCAGCAAGGCTCGACTATAAGGCCGAAGCGTCTTATACTTGTACCGACCCGGCATATCCTAATGCAACCGTTAAGATAACCGGCGCAGCCCTGGTGAACAATCTTACTGAAGGCAGCTATATCATAAAGCGCGTTGCTGACGATGTTAACGGCACCAATCTGTCTTATCTCGGCAATGAAACTGCTGACGAGAACGGCGCAGCAACAAATTACGTGCTCGACCCATGGACGGCAAGCAAGAATGGAAATCTTTACGGAACATGGTTTATGAACGGTTCTTCAGACCCCAACTGGTGGGCAGGTTACGTTCAGCTGGGCACTTCTGTCTCTGACGGAGCCGAAACATGGCAACGTATAGGCTATCCCCTCGAAAACCCTACGGCAGCCGATGCGGCAGGCAGCGACTACAGCACGGGCGTGGTGTTCAAGGCAACATTCCATCCGAAGGGCGTGGCAAATTATCAAGGCGGTGCAACATTCTTCGCCCTCGGCACTCACCTATTTGCATCAATGGAAGACATGATGACATACGTGTATGGTGCCGACTTCAGTCAGTTTGACGATAAAATCAATGCCTGCGACAATTGGGCAGCCGTAAAGACTTTTGCGGCATCGCTGCTCGACAACGACCCGTCAGGCTATAAGGCTTTCCTGCTGGGGCAGGACGAAGCACAAGACCTTGCACAGGTTAAGGAAAGTCTTAAATGGAGCGCATATATGCTCAGCAATTGCGGCTATTCGGCAAGTCTGAACGAAACTTATAAAGTTGAGCTCGACCAGAACGGCATTGTTACCCGTAACGCCTTGCAGTCTTACGGAGTGCGTACATACGAAGACGCCACATGCTATTACACATGGTGGGTGCGCCACAGCAATGACAACAATGATGAAACAAAGGGCATAATGGAGTATGCCATTGTGCGCAACAACATCTATAAGCTTACGGTCAACAGCATCTATTCGCTCGGAAACGACGTGCCCGGCGAGGACGAGAACATCATTCTTGATGTTTACGTAAACGACTGGTTGCTGCTCGAGCCGGAGCCTCTGCCTATGTGATAAAATGACTTTAACGAAAAAACACTGACGTTATGAACAAAATGAAACAACATATATATAAGGCTATGTTATGGCTGCTGCCATGGCTGTGCGCCGTGCCTCTTGCCTCATGCTCGTTCGACGACGACATCGACCAGGGCGGCGACGGCACCGCTACGCTGCAGCTGAGCATTACGGCACGTGAGGAAGGCGACCTGAACACAAGGGCAGACGAAGTTGGCACCAATGGTGAGTATATGCACAACCTCTGCGTGCTAATTGTAGGCGACAACAATGTTGTTACCAAAAAACTGTTGCCCAACACCGATGATGAATTTGTCGGTAACACTGCAGCGCAGCAGGGCAATCTGAAGTCGTGGGTGTCAGACCCCTTCACGCTTCCAGAAGGCACTTACACCGTTTATGCCTTTGCCAACATTAATACTTATTATAATAATTTATGGGGCAGTCTTGCAGGGTTGGGAGACGGCGAATCTCTTACGGTGAAGGGTATTGATATAGATAATATCGTGCTTGAAGATCCTGCTGCAAAGATTAATTTTGCTGATGGTAAGTTTATTCCTATGAGCGCAAAGCAGCAGGTTGTGGTTACGGCTGCCACCAAGAGCATTTCTATCGGTCTCGACCGCCTGGTCAGCAAGATAAGAATGAGCATATCAGGCAAGGCCAACACAAAGGTTACGGCCCTGTCGTTTGGCGGATATGCCGACAAGATAACTCTCTTCTCAGATAAAACGTTGGAAGGAGCGACATACACAACGACAAAGAATATAACTGTTCCTGGTGACGGAACTCTGAAAGCTGACGGTACAGGTACAACAGGAACACTTGTTATTCCTGACTTTTATGTAAACTCTTCACCGGCAGACCATAAATTTAATGTCAGCGTTACTACTGACGAGATGAACGGAATTACATACGAGGCAACCACCTCAAGAGGCGAGCTTCCGCGCAACAGCATCTTCCCGCTTACGCTGCAGCTCAACGACTATGGCCTCGACCTCGCAGCGCAATGTTGGGTAAGCCCGATAGGCAGCCTGCCCGTGGAAGTTCAGATTACAGGCTTTGATAATACATATCAAATAGTAGTGCCCGAAGGATGCCAGTTTGAGTTTACCGTAAATGGAGTGAAAAATAGTGGAGGAACAACCACTGTTACTAATCCTGAATGTAATTGGAATATTCCAGAAGGTGTTGACGGCATAATCTTTGAAAGCCAAACTACTAATGTGAAGACTATTAAGGGCCATGTTACGGCATCTGCCGGCAAGACTTTTGATCTTAGCCTTTTGGTTACGTGGAAAGATAATGGCACAACATATAACCGCACATACACAGTAAAGGTAGTTACCGACGACATTACTAACTTCCCGTTTAAGAGCAAGACGCGTACACCGGAGTTCGGTCTCGACTATCTGCGTCATGAAATGCTTAATATGTTCAAAAAATAAAAAGGAGGACATAAGATATGAAACAAATATATAATTTATATAAACTTCTCATTCTTTTCTGCGCAACATTCCTTGTACAGAATGCTTTGGCGCAAGAGGAAGGAAATAAGTATCTGATGATAGACGAAAATTCTAAAGTCAGTACATATGGTGCTGATATTACAGCCAAGACATTAAAAGAGTCTAATGCAAGTGGGTATTATAATGGAATATCTTATGCATTTGATGGCAATACTGGTACTTGGTGGGCTTCAAGTAGAGCCGGGACGATAAATGTTGATATAGATTTTAATGTAAAAAGAACAATACGTGCGTTTCATTTTCTTAGTGGAGGAGATACTCAGGAAAGAGAAGATGAGTTACACGTTTATTCGTCAACAAATGGTTATACATGGAAACTCGTTGAAAGTTTTGCTGGTGATAGAACAGTACAGCAGCATGATTATTGCTTGAAAAATGCGATTAACACGCGCTATTTGCGTTTACAATTAGTTCCTGGACGTTCAGATTATGAACTTGCTATGAATGAAATAACGTTGTATTCAGATGTTGTAGATTATTCAAACGTGACCATTCATCATAAAGCTGCCAAATGGTTTGACTTGCGTTCAAACATATCTGAAGCCGCAAAGAATATGGATACGTTTAATGATGAAACTGCATGGTATTCCGGCCCGAAGGGCGATATACAGGCCAGCCATGTATATATGGATACAATCTATGTTCATAAAGGAACATCTGTAACATTGGCTGTGCCTGACAGATTGTCAAACTCTAGTGTTGTATCTTATCAGCGTTGGTACAGCTATCGTACTGATGGAACTTTCCGCACACAAAATACAGGTAGTGACGAGGTATGGGATCTTTTGACACCTGCAGGTACTACGCCATGCCGTTTTGCTAATGGTTATGTGGGCAAGCCGCTTACTACATCTGATGTTATGGATATGAAATTTTATGTCCCGACAGATGAAGAGTTTAAAGCATGGTTTGGCGAAACGGCAGCTCAGACCTTTGACAATAATTATTATCTTGTGGGGTGTGATGTGTCAGGATATACAGACTTTACTAAGAGTTATAGCGACGCTTCCGGCTCATCTTCATTTTATCCGTCAAACCAGTCTGACGGACTGACATATGAGCCCACGCTTACTCACCGCATAATCTACTATATCATGGCGGTGGATGGCCGCGATACGGGAGAGGGTGCCACCGTGACATGGCAAAATGGTATGGGACGCCTGAAAAATACGGCTTATCAAGGAGGTACTACAACAGGAAAATATTTGGAGGAATATGACATCTCATTCCCGTTTACACGTATTTCAAATAATACGAAAGAACTTGTGGCATTGTCAAAGGATGCCCGGTCGTATGCAATTCCTGATGCGGCGATAGATTACGATAATGATGTATTAGATGTAAAACTGGTTGATAACGGGTCTGGAATAAAGTTAGCGACAGAATCTTTGAACGGAACGTCACGTATAATTCAGTTTAATTATCCAAATTCTAATTATTCGGATGGTACAGAGTATGTTAATGCAAATAACAGTACTGCAACTATTTATGTTACAAAAACAGTTTCCGGTACAACATATAATATTGCGAAATATAATTTGATTTTTGTGCGTGATACCAGATTGCTGACACAGACACAATTAGAGCAAATTGAAAACGGCACTATTCAGGACAATAACTTGAAGTATTATCAGTTCCGTACTGATAAATATTTGAGTGAGAATTATCAGTTGCTTACCAAGCTAGATTTCGATTACGATCCAAGCGTATCTGAACTTTATGGTCAGCCCGATTTCTATCAATTCCCATTGGATTGGACTTCAAGCAGCTATTCGTTCTACGATGGTGCTGACGGTACTGATTTCAAAGGGCAAAGCGGATATTTCCCTGAGTGGGGATATTATTCAATCATGAATGGATTTATAGAAGATAAATATTGGACTAGTGGTACGCTCAATCATGCAGGAAAACTTCTTCCAAACAGTACTTATCATATGTTTATTGATGCTTCTGACCGTGCCGGAGTTATTGCCCGATTGCCATTTGAACAGAAATTGTGTTCCGGTTCGGAAATGTTCGTAACGGCATGGGTTAAGAGTGCAGGATATAGTTCTACAACTCCTGATGCCGGCATGCTCTTCTCTGTGATGGGTGTAAAAAAGGATGAAGCTACAGGTCAGGATGTGTATGTGCCGATATATCGTCATGCCTCAAGTCAGATACGCCGTACAGACTATCTGACAGGAGGTATGCCCGGAACGGGAACAGGAACAAACGAATGGTTACAGATGTATTTCTCTTTCATTGTAGAGAATGATGCACTTTATGACTCTTATGTTCTTCAGGTTGATAACAACAGTGAATCAACACAAGGTGGTGATATGTATATTGACGATATCCGTGTATATTTGGCAACACCAAGCGCTGAGGTTAAACAATTGGAAGCTACATGTACGAGTGAACGAACTATGATGAGTATTAAGCTTGATTGGGATCGTCTGCTTTCACGTTTAGGTGAAAAAGAAGGAACTGATCAAACTGATGCTATAGATTTTTGTTTTATCGACAAGGCAAAGTATGAGGATTATTTAACACAACATAGTGGAGATTATGAAGGCGCAATAGAATATTCTGTTGTTGAGGTAGGTAATAATAATCCGGATTTGGGCGGAGAGTATTATAACCAAAAATATAATACACTTTATTTCAAATTAGATTTTGACTCGAATACAGATTATGATTTATTGCCACATCCACGTTTGGCAAGAGATAATGGTGATGGAACGGGTAAGTATTATTTTTACCGTACAACTGATGAAGCCGGCACAAAATCATTGGCTGTAGATTTCTACTCGGCATTGACTCCGAACCGTTCTTACTTGATGCTAATTCAGGTAAATGACGGTAACCAGGCTACAGCTGCGGATTTTGCTGAAGATATAAATGATCCGTGTGGTATAAATACACCTTTCCATGTTACAGCGCAGACATTGCTTCGTGTTAATGGTGAGGTTGTTGACCCGACAACAGATTTCTGTGCCGGACAGATATTCAATTTCTCAGCCCAGATGCGTGTGCCTGTATCAGAAGACGACGGAACAGAATCTTATATTATAATAGATAAAGGTGTTTATTTCGACTGGTTCTTTGGTACGGAAGATGAATTCTTGGCTGAAAATCCAGATTATGGTAATGTGACATTATTAAGCGCACTTACTACATTCCGCGACATTTATCCAGACAAAGAAGATCTTACGGATGTGACGGCAGGTGACCATGAGACAATTGACGGACAAACGGTTAATCTGTCGCAGAATATGATAAATATAATCAATTATTATATTACAACTAAGACCTTTAAAGAAGGTATACATGCAAGGCTTATCCTGCATAAAGAGAATCTGGATATAACTCTTTTGAAGTCGGGATTACAATTGGTGATTCAGCCGATACCGACACTTCAGTCTCCTGATGGAAGTATCAGTGATGATATGTGGTCAAAAGTTTGTTGGTCTTATATACCATTGGAACTTAATGCTTCAGGTGACGCGCCACAGCTGCGTGCAGGTTTTAATGCCGTAAAATATCCCGCAGATGATTTTAATCCTGGATTGCGTATAGGCTTGAGCCAAATTGAATCTACTTCTGTCAATCAGCCGATAAAAGTTAATTTGCGTGGTGCTCAATTAGTGTCAGCGGGTGCAAGTTATATTGGTATGATTACTTCTATATCTCCAGATGCTTACAGCAAAATATATCTTGTGGATACAGATGATCCTGAATATAAGAATGATACCTATTTTCCAGCAGATTTTAGTGAATATTCGTTGCCGATAGGTACATTAAAGTCATTGTATGCAGAAGAATATGATGATCAGTCTTCTTTTGAGGACTACATGGAAATATATTTTGATACGCAGACTACGCAGGCAAATGGTTTCCGTTTCCAACCTAAAGAAGGATATACTTATACCTTTGCTGTACATTTTGAAGAGCATGGTGATAATACTACAAATGCTTGTTTCGGAAGATTTACGGTTGACATGAAGGTTGTGCCTGAAAATCTTGTATGGAATGGAACGGGCGCTACAAGCAACTGGAATAATGATGCCAACTGGAAGCGTGCTGATGCAACAGACTTGAAGAATACCGACGGCACATATACTGATAATGCTGAAAATACAACAGACAAAGGCTTTGTGCCGATGCTGTTCTCTAATGTCATCATGCCGAAAGACAGCAAGGCTGAACTTTACATAGCAGGATTTGGAGAAGGCGGTAATGGATGGGTAAATTCGAGCCGTCCAAGTTATATGGAACTGCCGACAGAGAATATTCAGTATGACCTGATGGCTTATGAAAAAGACGGAGCGCTCACCACTCAGCGCTACCGTGTGAACATCTGCCGCGACATCCACTTTGAATTGGGCGCACAGATGCTGCATGCCGAGCAGCTGCTTTATAACAAGGCATGGACAGACGTGGAGATTACTCCGGGACAATGGACAGCCGTAAGCACACCGCTGCAGGGCGTTGTTGCCGGCGACTGGTATGCTCCTACTGCAACAGGAAGACAAGAGACGGAGTATTTCAAGGATATAACGTTCAATAAAACAGACTATAGCCGTCTGAATCCTGCCGTTTACCAGCGTAGCTGGAGTACAGGAGCAAATATCGTTGAAAACTTGCAAGGTACAAATACTCCTGTATCGTTTACTACAGAATGGAGCTCTGCATACAACGACGCAAGCGTGCCTTATGTTGCAGGTGGTGGATTCTCTATCAAGGGTGTACTTAAAGATGCAACATCATTGCTGTTCCGTTTCCCGAAGGCTGATGCAAGATATGATGTAAGTACTGCTGAGGATAAAAGCGTTGACCGTACCAATGCAGGCAAGCTGCTTGTCAGCAACATGGTTGATCGCAGAGATCCGTATACGTATGTTCATTCTGATAAAGTTACAGTTAAGCTTACTCCGTCTGCTGACGGCAAGTATCTGATGGTAGGTAACCCGTTTATGGCTCCGCTCGATGTCCAGGCGTTTGTTGCTGCCAATGCTGCCAATGCTGCCAATGCTGCCAATAGCGGCGTGCTGGCACAGAAATATTGGATTAGCTCAGATCTAACAACAGCGGCTGTAACTTATGATGAAAGTAAAAAGACATGGTCAGAGAACACATCTCTCATTGCACCATATTCTGTGTTCTATGTTCAAATAGCTGAAAAAGCAACACCTGATGAAAAGGGCAATTTTAAAGTTAATTTCACTGCTGACATGCAGAAGTTTGAAACAACTTCAACAGGTGAAGGCTCACAGACCGTTTCTCTCAAGATAACGGCAGAAGACGCTGAAGGCTCAAGCAGCGCGGCTGTGCGCTATGCTGCTTCGGCAAGCAACGGCTTCGGCATGGAGGATGCACAGATGATTAGCGGACTGACAGGCAATGCCGACAACGCTCCTAAGGTTTACACCGTAGCCGGCAACACGGCAGTGAGCGTCAACCAGCTGAAAGACGCACAGCGCATACCGTTAGGCGTTACGGCAGCCGACGGCTCAGTGGTAACTCTTACGTTCAGCGGCGTGGCAGCCGTTAAGGATGCCGCTATCTACGACGCCGAGCTGCAAAGCGAGACACCGCTCTACGAGGGCTATCAGCTCACGGTGAACGGTCCGTCATACGGACGCTACTTCCTGATAGGTCACGGCTCGGGTACAACAGGCATAACCGAAACGGGCGCAGAGGGCAACGTCAGCGTAAGCTCTATTGTTCCGCGCCAGGTTGTCGTTACGTCAGACACGGCTCTGCGTTCAGTGAGCGTATGGTCGGCAGGCGGTGCACTTCTGAAGAAAGTATCGCCCAACGGCAACTTCACCTGCACTCTCAATGGTGTCGACAGCGGCATGGTTGTCGTGCGCACAGAGACAGAGAGCGGCTCGCAGGTGACGAAAATAAGAGTTAGGTAAGTTTTTTATATTTTGACCGACAGGTCAAGTTGCAGGAGAGAATGGGAGTGTCCGTGAGGATGCTCCCATCATTTTTTTTGCCAGTTGTGAGGACATACCGGAAAGAACAGAGATGGGACAGATGACTGCCGGTGAGTAGATGACGATGCCAAATTTGCCGTTTGTTGACTATTTGTAAGATATATGTACTGCTTTTTAGTCTGTTTTACGCTAATACGTGCGTTTGATGTGTTAAAAACCTGATAATGTTTGGCACAATGAAAAGTTAGCACTATCTTTGACACTGAAAGGAAGGAGGCAGAACATAATGCCGAAACACCTTAATTATATAGTAAAAACACATAATTGAAATATAAACCTTAAAACTATGAATTCAGAAAAGAATATCCGTATGGAGCACGACCTCCTCGGCGCACGTGAGATTCCGGCAGACGCATTGTATGGCATACAGACATTGCGCGGCGTTGAGAATTTCTCAATCAGTAAGTTCAAACTCAGCCAGTATCCTCTGTTCATCAACGGTCTGGCATACACAAAGTGGGCTGCTGCTGAGGCAAACCATCAGCTCGGGCTGCTTACCGATGCCCAGTATGAGGGTATCAAGGCTGCTTGTCAGGACATACTGGCCGGCAAGTATCACGACCAGTTCCCCGTGGACATGATTCAGGGCGGAGCAGGCACCAGCACCAATATGAACGCCAACGAGGTTATCGCCAACATTGCGCTGAAACACATGGGCTTCAAGCCGGGCGACTATGAGCACTGTTCTTCTCACGACCACGTGAACCGCTCACAGTCTACCAACGACGCATATCCTACGGCTATCCACATGGGCATGTATGCCAGCCATCTTGCCCTTGTTCCACATATCAAAGAGCTTATCGCGGCATTCCGCAAGAAGTCGGAAGAGTTTGCACACATCGTAAAGATGGGACGCACACAGCTCGAGGACGCTGTGCCGATGACTCTCGGACAGACCTTCTCAGGCTTTGCAAGCATACTCGAGGCAGAGCTGCTGCATCTCGACCAGGCTGCAGCCGACTTCCTTGAGGTAAACATGGGCGCAACTGCCATAGGTACGGGCATCTGCTCTGAGCCGGGCTACGCAGAGAAGTGTGTTAAGGCTTTGGCAGAGATTACCGGATGGGACATCACTCTCGCAAAAGACCTCGTGGGCGTAACCTCAGACACATCTTGCATGATAGGCTATATGTCAGAGCTGAAGCGCATCGCCGTTAAGATGAGCAAGATAAGCAACGACCTTCGACTGCTGGCCAGCGGTCCGCGCTGCGGTCTCGCAGAAATCAATCTCCCGGCACGTCAGCCCGGTTCGTCAATAATGCCCGGAAAGGTAAATCCCGTTATTCCTGAGGTTGTAAGCCAGGTTGCGTTCAAGATTATCGGCAACGAGCTTTGTGTCACCATGGCCGGCGAGGCTGCCCAGATGGAGCTTAACGCCATGGAGCCTGTCATGGCTCAGTGCTGCTTCGAGTCAGTAGACCTTATGGCCAATGCATGCGACACCCTGCGCACGCTCTGTGTTGACGGCATTACAAGCAATGAGGAGAACTGCCGCCGCGAGGTTAACCGCAGCATCGGCATCGTTACAGCCCTCAACCCCTACATCGGTTACGAGCATTCTACAGAGATTGCCAAGAAGGCCATGGAGACAGGCCGCGGCGTTGTTGAGCTTGTGCTTGAGGAAGGAATACTTACTCAGGAAGATCTCGACACCATCCTTGATGCCAAGAACATGGTTCGCCCTGTTAAGCTCGATATCCACCCGAAATGCTAGTTTTGATGTTCCTGCTTTCTGCCTTTAACTTCGTTTAAGGGCTAAGTTGATATTTTCCGTGCCGTCCGGTTCCTTTCATGGGAATTTGGGCGGCACGTCCTTTTGTCATCTCTTATGGTGCGCAGCGTCTCTTTCGCCATGTGGCAGGCTGTGATACATGCCTGCTGATGCCTCTCTGCATCTTCTCAACAAGCCACTCGCCAAAACATGAAAATCAAAAGGCCGGTTTGGGCTTCAAAAACATGCCACTTTTGAGTGAAAAGTGGCCGAGTTACGATGCGTAAACGATAGGTTAATGATTTGAAACCTGTACGCCTGATTTTGATTACAGTTTTTCTTTTACCGCCTTTCTCTCTGAATGTTCTTTAAGCATAATCGTGCTTTCTCCTTATGATTTTTTGCAGCTGTTAAGGTAGGTGTTGTCGCAGTCTGTCTGTTACCCCCAAATCAGTCATTAGATTGCACATAGCTTTATCAATTTTGTGCATTCCAGTTTTCAGCCCGTCTTTTTATTTCTATTGGTGCAAGGCGCTAAGCGCATACCAAGTTCAACGCAGGCTAATTAAACAGCATTTCCCGATAATCATTGTATTACAATGGTTTACGATAAAATTGAATGTTTGATGATATGTGGACGCACCTGTGGGCGTCCCTACATTGCACTACTTGGAGGCTCCAAAAGTCTTGTTGCTTCTTGTCGCAAGCACTACGTTGGCATTTGACTCTAACTGCTTGAACTCCTTTAACTTCGGCGTAGCCAGTTATAAGAGTGCTTGTGAAAAATTTAACGAAAATCTGCTCAATATAAAACAAAAATCCCGACCGAATTCTAATAACAGATTGAGGTTTTAACATGCCTCAAGTATAAGTAGCCGGAATGTGAAATCTTATTCAGCGAATATTTTTATCCGTGGCATATAAATGAGAGGTGTGGCTTCTGATGTTCACTTTTGACATATTTTCAAAAAACATTGCATTGATTTTGTTAAACCAATGATTTGCGTTATCTTTGCATAATATAAGCTGCATCTCGGCATAACACTCAAACGTGGTTTGGCGATTCTGCTCTCGATTTGCGTTATCTTTGCATAATATAAGCTGCATCTCGGCATAACATTCAAGCATGCTTGATGTTTCTGCTCTCGATTTGCATTATCTTTGCATAAGATAATCTGCATCTCGGCATAACGCTCAAACGTATCTTGGTGGTTTTGTTGTCGGGTTGCGTTATCATTCTGTTAATGACATGTTTAATTTTAAACAATAAAATATGGAACAAAAGTTTTTTATATATAACACTCTGAGCCGCCGTAAGGAGCTCTTTGTGCCTATCCACAGCCCCAATGTGGGCATGTATGTGTGCGGCCCTACAGTGTATGGCGATCCGCATCTGGGCCATGCACGCCCGGCGATAACCTTCGACATCCTGTTCCGCTACCTCAAGCATCAGGGCTATAAGGTGCGCTACGTCAGAAACATCACCGACGTGGGCCATCTGGAGCACGATGCCGACGATGGCGACGACAAGATAGCAAAGAAGGCACGTCTGGAGCAGCTCGAGCCTATGGAGATAGCACAGCACTACACCAACCGCTATCACGACGCCATGAAGGCGCTCAACGTGCTGCCGCCAAGCATTGAGCCTCACGCCACGGGACACATCATAGAGCAGGAGGAGCTGGTGAAGCAGATTATAGACAACGGTTTTGCCTATGAGAGCAACGGCAGCATCTATTTCGACATCGCAAAATATAACGAGAAATATCACTACGGCATACTGTCGGGACGCAACCTCGACGACGTTATCAACGCCAGCCGCCAGCTCGACGGTGTGGGCGAGAAGCGCAA
>OGKF01001181.1_pt1 | contig 12353 bp, 9 predicted proteins | sample 1572391 | NCBI WGS metagenome assembly OGKF01 (sample SAMEA2582095, study PRJEB24529) | metagenome | biome: Human gut stool | place: China | collected 2011
GTCAATTCGCCGGACTATCTCTAGCCCTTCGATAACCGCCTCTTACTGCGGCTATTCTTCCGTTGACAATAATCAAAATTTTCAGCTTTGGCAAGTAAATATCATGCGTATTTCTATTTACTGTTTTTTAGGTAAGTATAAAGAGCTATGGCTGAATGTCAAGTTAATTTATAGTCTTGTTATGAATAAAAGAGAAGCACAGACCATAAGCGATGAAATTGTTGGCGTTTTGCGAAAAAAACGCATTCAGCAGGGCATCAGTCAGTATAAATTAGCTCAGGAAACCGGGCTGAGTAAAAGTTCTATATTGTATATCGAGCGGTTAAAACAAAAACCGGCAATGTATACGTTGTTGATGATTGCCGACTGTCTGAATGTTGATTTGTCCGATGTTTTGAAGTCGTTGCGCTGACTTTTATATTGTTTAGTTTTTATTGCATATAAAAAACCCGCCGTTTCCGGCGGGCTTTTGTTTTTGCCGTGACTTATTCGTGCAAATGCGGCATCTGTGCCTCTTTGACTAAAGCGGCGACAAAATCGTCAAGTTTAACCGTTTCCTGTTTTTCGGAACCAAGACGGCGGACGGTAACCGTACCGTTCTCTTTCTCTTTGGCGCCGACAACGGCAATAACCGGAACCTTGGCTAACGAATGCTCGCGTACTTTGTAGTTGATTTTTTCGTTGCGCAGATCCGATTTGGCATACAAACCCGCCTCTTGCAGCTTTTTGACAACTTCTTCGGCATAATCGTCAATGTCGCTGACAATCGGGCAGACCACAACCTGTTCCGGCGACAGCCACAAGGGCAGCTTGCCGGCATGGTTTTCAATCAGAATGCCGAGAAAACGCTCAATTGAGCCGAACAATGCGCGATGCAGCATAACCGGCTGATGTTTTTCGCCGTCTTCGCCGATGTACGAAATGTCAAAGCGCTGCGGCAGGTTCATATCCATCTGAACGGTTCCGCACTGCCATTCGCGGCCGATGGCGTCGCGCAGAATAAATTCCAGCTTCGGACCGTAGAACGCGCCTTCGCCTTCGTTGATTTCATATTTGTAGCCGTTGTGTTCCAGAGCATTGGCCAGGGCTTTCTCCGAAATGTCCCAGATTTCGTCGGAACCGATGCGGTAAATGCTGTCCGGGCGCGTTGACAGATAAATCTTGACGTCTTCAAAGCCGAAGTCTTTGTAAATGTCCAAAATCAGTTTGATGGTCTTGACGCATTCTTCTTCCATCTGTTCCGGCGTGCAGAAAATGTGCGCATCGTCCTGCGTAAACTCGCGGACGCGCATCAGTCCCATCAGCGAACCGGAAGCCTCATAGCGGTTGACCATACCGAACTCGGCCACGCGCAGCGGCAGGTCGCGGTAAGACTTAATGCCCTGTTTGTAAACCAGCAGGCCGCCCGGACAGTTCATCGGCTTGACGCAGAACTGTTTTTCGTCTTCGGTCTTGCCCGAGTAGTTGTGCGCGCCGTATTTGTCCCAATGGCCGGAAATCTCCCACAGAACGCGGTCCATAATACGCGGTGTGGCAATTTCGATATAGCCGTTATGCTCTTGGCGATTGCGCATATACTCAATCAGCTTGCGGTAAATCTTGTAGCCTTTGTCGTGCCAGAAAACCGCGCCCGGCGCATATTCAGGCTCAAAGTGGAACAGATCCATCTCGCGGCCGAGTTTGCGATGGTCGCGTTTTTCGGCTTCTTCCAGCATTTCCAGATAAGCCTTGAGGTCTTTTTTGTCCGCCCAGGCCGTTGCATAAATACGCTGCAGCATTTCCTTGGTAGAGTCGCCGCGCCAGTATGCGCCTGCGACTTTCATCAGTTTGAAGGCGTCGCCGATTTTGCCGGTGGAGGGTACGTGCGGCCCGCGGCAGAGATCCGTAAATGCTCCCTGACGATACAGCGAAATTGTTTCGTCTTCCGGCAGGTCTTCAATAATTTCGGCCTTATAATGCTCACCCATGTCTTTGAAGTATTTGATGGCCTCGTTACGCGGCATGACGATACGTTCGAGCTTTTCGTCGCGTTTGACGATTTCATGCATTTTAGCTTCGATTTTTTCAAAGTCTTCGGTCGTAAACGGTCCTTTGCGCGCAAAGTCATAATAAAAGCCGTTTTCAATGGCCGGGCCGATGGTAACCTGAACGTCGGGCCACAGCTCCTTGACCGCCTGCGCCATGACATGCGAGCAGGAATGGCGCAGGATGTGAAGGCCTTCCTTATCCTTACCGGTGATAATGGTCACGGTTGCGTCGGTAGTGATGGGAGTGCTTAAATCCTGTGTTTTGCCGTTTACGGTAATGGCCAAAGCTGCTTTGGCCAGGTTTGGGCTAATCTTGTTTGCGACGTCAAATCCGTTGACCCCGCTTTCCATCTCTAAAATACTACCGTCAGGTAATTTTATCGCAACCATTTTAAAATTTTCCTTTTGTTAAATTAATCGTTTGGTTTATCCGAAGCCATAAGCTCCTCATAAACCTTGATAGTTTTAGCACACATAATTTCTTTTGTGAAGTTGTCTTTTACGTTTTTGACCGCCGCTTTGGCGATTTTTTCTTCCTCGCCTTCGGAGAGCGACAGAGCCCAGTCGATGGCTTCGGCTAAGGAAGCGGCGTTATTGTTGTAAAAGAGGCGTCCGGTTTTGCCGTCAATGACGCTGTCCAGCGAACCGCCGTGATTGGACGCGACGACGATTTTGCCCATGGCCTGTCCTTCAATGGCGATACGGCCGAAGGCTTCCGGTTCGATGGCCGTCGACAGGATGACGTTGGAAACCATCATCAGCGCCGGCATGTCCAGCACTTTTCCGAAGATGGCCACCCGGTTTTCCAGACCGTACTTGGCAATCAGTCCCTTAAGCTCTTTGACATAATCCTCGCGGCCCTGTTCGTCGCCGGCAATAATACAATAATAATTCTGATTTTTGACCTTTGACAAGGCCTCAATCAGCAGGTGCTGCCCTTTCCACCGGGTAATCCGGCCGCCGAGCAGCAAAACTTTTTTGTCGTCTGGAATATTATAGTCCCGCACTGTGTTTATCATTCTTTCCGGCGTAACCGCTTCCGGCGAAAATTTTTCGGTATTGACACAGCGGTGCACCAGGCGGATTTTGTCTTCCGAAATTTTGTAATTGGCCAGAATATGGCGCTTGATATGCTCCGAAATGGCAATAACGCGCTCGCCGTAGGTCATGACCCGGTTATAAAGCTTTTTCAGTCCCCAGGGGCCGAGTCCGTAAGTGCCGTGAAACGTGGTCATGTAATGGACGCCGGCTTTCTTTGCCGCCCAATAGGCGCTCCAGGCCGGTGCGCGCGAACGGGCGTGCACGATGTTGATGCCGTTTTCCCTGATAAACTGCGCCAGCTTGTCGGCGTTTTTGCGCATTTTGAAAATGTTTTTGGTTTTCAGCGGCAGCGTCAGATGCCCGACCCTGATTTTTTCCAGGTCATAAACCAGTCGGCCGCCCTGCGAGGCGACAAAGTTCGTAATGCCGTGTTTCTGCATGCCCCCGGCGATTTCGACCGTGCCGATTTCGACGCCCCCCATTTCCAGTTCGGGCAGAACCTGCAGAACAACCGGTTTGTTTTCTTTACCTTTGACCATTTTCCGTAAATCATCCTCTCAAAACATAACCAAATGCAGCGGCCGGACAGCCGCGGCAGACAATTAATCCTGACTTTACTATTATTTTTGCTTTCCGCAAAGAAAAATCTTCAAAATCCCACAGTTTATCCCCACGTCGGAACTGCTTACAAAAATACGCCCCGGCTTCTTGAAAGCGCATGATTGCCGCTTATTTAAACTTTGAGCTTAAACATAAAGTTGAGGGGTTGTAAAAAAATGGAATACGGGGAAGAAAAGAAAACTTACGGCGTTTTGCTGCCGGTTTTGCTGGTTGTCGCGCTGTTAATCGGCTATTTCTACCTTAAACCCGGCCCCTCAGACAAAGCTTCGCCGGAAAACGGCGGCGAACTGGTGCTGCACACCGCGCCGTTGCAGCCTCAGGACGTAACGGTTGAGAAGACCTATATCGGTTATGTGACTCCGATTAGCGACGTTGACGTCATTCCCTATATCAGCGGTTTTCTCGAAGACATTTATGTTGAAGGTGGGCAGGAAGTTGCCGCCGGCGACACTCTGATTGTCATAAGGCAGAATGAATATAAGGCGCGGATGGATGCCGCCGCGGCGCAGGTTCTGGAAGCACAGGCCAATTTCAACAATGCGCAGGTCTATTACCGCCGCATACGCAGCGCCGGCGCCCGGGCGGTGTCCAAAACCGAAGTCGACAACGCCAAGGCATCTTATTTGTCGGCCGAGGCGCAGCTGGCCGCCGCCAAAGCCGACTATGAACTGGCAAAAGTCAACTATGACTATACGGTTATTCAGGCGCCCATATCGGGGATTGTCGGCAACGTTTCGCTGACGAAGGGCGATTATGTTTCGCCGTCCGGGCAGCCGTTGTTGAGCATTATCCAGTATAACCCGATACGGGTCGTGTTTTCGATAACCGACAAGGATTATCTGGAAGAAATCGGCAAGGGAGGCCTTTTTGCCGGCGAAAAAATCCGGCTCCGCCTGGCTGACGGCCGCATTTTCGAACAGCCGGGCACTTATCGTTTCGCCGACAACCAGATCAATCGCAGTACCAACTCCATCGCCGTTTACGCCGATTTTGCCAATGCGGACAAAACTCTGATTGCCAATGCCTATGTTGACGTGCTGGTTGAAAGAAAATATACGGACGGCATCCTGATAAGGCAGAGTCTGGTCACGCTGGCGCCGGACGGCAGCTATGTCTATGTCGTCAACGGCAACCGCCTTGACAAGGTCAGGATTGACATCGTTGCGTCGGTCGGCAGCGATTATCTGGTGCGCAACGGTTTCCAAAAAGGCGACCGCATTGTTCTGGATAAGGTCGGCACCATTCGCAAAGATCAGAAAATCAGGGTTGTTTCCGCTGCCGGGCAGGAGGGTAAATAATGTTTTCCGAATATTTTATCGACCGTCCCCGTTTTGCCGGCGTCATCTCTGTCATAATGATTCTGCTCGGCCTGCTGGCGATAGCGGTGCTGCCGGTTTCCCAGTACCCGCAGATTACGCCGCCGCAGATTGTCGTTTCCACCACTTATCCCGGTGCCAGTGCGCAGGTTTTGGTTGACACGGTGGCCGTGCCGATTGAAAACCAGATTAACGGTGTGGAAAACATGCTTTACATGTCTTCTTCTTCCGATGACAACGGTTCATACAGTCTGACCATTACCTTTGATGTCGGCACCGATCCGGATATTGCGCAGGTTAAGGTTCAAAACCGTTTGTCGCAGGTTATGTCGCAGCTGCCGGCACTGGTGCAGCAGGAAGGCATTGACGTCAAGACCCAGATGTCCAACATTCTGGGCCTGCTGGTGCTGCGTTCGCCGAACAACACCTATAATGACCTTTACCTCAGCAACTTCGCCTATACCGACATTCAAAATCCGCTGGCCCGTGTTGACGGTGTCGGTGACGTTTCCGTCTACGGACCGCAGTACAGCATGCGCGTTTGGCTCAACAGCGACCGGCTTTCTTCGCTGGGCCTGAGCAGTACGGATATCGTCAACGCTATTTCCTCGCAGAATATTCAGGCATCGGTCGGCCAAATCGGCGCCGCGCCGAGCGACCGAGATACGGCGTTGGTTCTGTCTCTGACCGCTAAGGGGCTGCTTAACGACGTCCGGGATTTTGAAAACATAGTCGTTACGACCGACAAGGACGGCGGTATCGTCCGCCTCAGCGATGTCGCGCGGATTGAATTGGGTGCCGACAACTACAACATGAACGCGCATTTTGACAACGCGCCGGCGGTCATCATCGGCCTCAGCCAGACCCCGAACTCCAATTCGCTGGACATCATGAAACGCGTTCGTGCCGAGATTGAAGAACTCAGCAAAGGTTTTCCCGACGACATGGAGTTCCGTGTTGCCTACGATTCAACCGATTATGTTCGCGCCTCGATTGCCAGCATTGTCGAAACGCTGGTCATAACCTTTTCTCTGGTCGTTCTTGTAACATACGTCTTTTTGCAAAAGTTCAAGACCACGCTGATACCGCTGATTACCATTCCGGTTTCGCTGATTGCCACCTTTGCTGTCATCTATCTGCTGGGCTTTGACATCAATATTCTGACTCTTTTTGCGATGATTCTTGCCATCGGTCTGGTTGTCGACGACGCGATTATCGTCGTCGAGCGTGTGCAGTATCTGATGGTCTATGAGAATATGGATGCGCATTCAGCCTCGGTCAAGGCGATGCAGCAGATTGCCAGTGCCATTGTTGCCACCACTTTCGTGCTGCTTTCCATTTTTATCCCAGTCGGCCTTATGGCCGGTATTACCGGCAAAATTTATCAGCAGTTTGCCGTTACCATTGCTACCGCCGTTGTCTTTTCGGCATTCAATGCCCTCACGCTCAGCCCGTCGCTTTGTGCCATTTTTCTTCGCGGTGACCGCGAAACCGAACCTCATGGTTTTTTCAAATGGTTTGACGAAACCATAGATTTTTTCAAAAGCCATTACCTGAATACTGTCGGCTTTTTCTCAAGCCGGCTGAAAACGACGGCTTTGGTTACGCTCGGAACCATTGCCGTCATAGGTCTCGGATTTCTGGCAACGCCGACTTCGTTTCTGCCGGAAGAAGATCAGGGCATTATCTTTGCCAACGTTCAGCTGAGCGATACTTCGAGTATCAATAAAACCAACGGGGTAATGGCGGACATTGCCGAAAGGGCTATGAAAATCGACGGTGTCAGTTATTTTATTACCGTTGCCGGTTACTCCATGCTCGGCGGCGGAGGCGAAAATGTTGCATTCGGCGTTGTCGGTCTGGAGGAATGGGCAAAGCGCACCTCTAAAAACCTCTCCATTGAGGCAATTACCGAAAAATTGACGGAAGAGTTCGGTCAGACGCCCGGCGCCGAGGTCAACTTCTTTGCGCCGCCGTCCATTCCCGGCATTGGCAAAAGCAGCGGTTTGTCGCTGGAACTTCTGGCAACCAATGCCGCTTTTACCCCGTCGGACTTATATCGGGTCATGGGCGAGTTTCTCGGACGCCTGAATTCCTCTCCGGATTTGTCTTATGCCTTTTCCACCTTTACGGCCGATACGCCGCATATTTATCTGGACATTGACCGTACCAAGCTGGAGGCATATGATATTCCGGTTTCCAATCTTTTTGAAGCGCTGCAGAACAATCTCGGCTCGCGCTATGTCAACAACATCACGCTCAGCGGCCAGATTAACAAGGTAATTGTTCAGGCGGACTTTGCTTACCGCCGCAGTGTGCAGGACGTTGAGAATCTTTATGTTCCCTCAAAAACGGGAACCCTGATTAAGGTAAAGAGTTTTGCCGACGTCAAAACCACGATTTCGCCGAAAATCATTTACCGTTACAACCAATATACAGATGCCTCGATTACGGCACAGAGCAAAACCGGCGTCAGCACCGGCACTGCGATTGACGGCATTCGCGCCATGGCTGCCGAAGTGCTGCCCAAGGGATTTTCGATTGCCTGGACCGGCCTCAGCCTGCAGGAAGTTGAAGCCGCCGGGCTCGCTGCGTTTCTGATTGTTCTGGCGCTGGTTTTCTGCTATCTGTTTCTGGTGGCGTTGTACGAAAGCTGGATGCTGGCTTTTGCCGTCATGTTTTCGACCGTATTTGCCATTCTCGGCGCCGTTGTCGGCCTGCATCTGATGGGGCAGGCACTGAGCATTTACGCACAGCTCGGACTGATTATGCTGATCGGTCTGGCGGCAAAAAACGCAATTTTGATTGTTGAGTTTACCAAGGCTTACCGCGATGACGGCGATACGATTCTCGATGCGGCCAAAAAAGGTGCCGGCGAAAGGTTCCGCGCCGTGCTGATGACGGCACTGACTTTTATTTTGGGCGTCTTTCCGATGATTGTCGCCACCGGAGCCGGCGCGTCCAGCCAGATTGCCATCGGCACCTCGGTTTTCTACGGTATGATTGCGGCGACTTTTATCGGCATTATTTTTATTCCGGCGCTGTTTGCCCTGTTTGAAAGCATTAAGGAATGGGCAGGGCACGGACGTTATGAAGCTGAAATCCAAGTCGAAACCAAGGCCCGCGGCAACCCGCTCGGTATCAGGCTGGAACCGAAAGTTCCGGCTCCGGGCGAAAACGCGGCGAAGAAAAACGGCCGCAAAAACGGAGGCAAAAAAAATGAGAAAAAATAATCTGTTTCTGTTCTCGGCTTTTATATTGGCTTCCTGTACCGTCGGCCCTGATTACCGGGCGCCCGGATTTTTGCCTGAAAAGCAGATTGCCGCATCATTGGAGCTTAACAACACGGCAGGGAGAATTATTCCTTCCGACTGGTACCGGCAGTTTAACGACCAGACGCTCAATTATCTGATTGCCTGCGGCCTGCGCGACAGTCCGAACGTTGCGGCCGCCGTTCGGCGCCTGCGGGAGGCCCGTGCCGGTTTGAACATAGCCAGGGCCGGTTATCTGCCGGTTCTGAACGCTTCCGGAGCCTATAAATATGACAAACCCGGCAAAAATATCGGCTACGAATTGAAAAACAACTATTATCAGGCCGGCCTTGATGCCAGTTGGGAACTGGACATCTGGGGCGGCGGCCGTCGGCAGAGTGAAGCGGCGCAGGCTTTGTTCAAAGCCGCCGCGGCAGACTTGGATAATGTCCGCGTGACGCTGGTTGCCGAAATTGCCGATACTTATATCGGTCTGCGTACGGCGCAGGAGCAGCTGCGTATTTCCCGCGAAAATTTAAAGCTGCAGCGCGACATTGCCGGATTGGTTGCCGAAAAATATCGTGCCGGCCTGACTGACGACATAGCCCTCAATCAGGCCAACTATGCGGTGGAAACCACTCAGAGCCTGATTCCGGCATTGGAGCAGCAGGTCTCGGCTTCCTCCAATGCGTTGGCGATTCTGACCGGTGTGCTGCCCGGGCGTTCCGGGTGTTTTGACTTTGACGGCGACGGCATGTTCGATATTCCGGCGCGGGTTGTCCGTGCCCGCCCGGACGTCCGTGCCGCCGAACAGCAGCTGATTGCCCAAAATGCCAAAATCGGGCAGGCGGTGGCTTCGCTGTTTCCCGATATAAGCATTTCGGCCATGTTCGGTTATCAGTCCATCCGCGGTACACAGCTGTTTACGCCGCGCAGCGAGGCTTTCAGCTGGTCGCCTGCTTTAACGCTGCCGGTTTTTCATTGGGGCGAACTGGTTAATAATGTCGAACTGCAAAAGGAAACCAAGGCCGAATATGTCGAATTGTATAAGCAGTCGGTATTGACGGCCGTCGGCGAAATCAAGGACAGCATGTCTGCCGTTCAAAACGAATATCGGAAGAATCGGGCGGATTACAAAGCGGAAGAAGACATGCGACGCGTGCACGAATATACTCTGGCTAAATACCGTCAGGGGCTTATCAGCTTCAGCGATATGCTTGATGCCGAACAGCGGCTGCTGAATGCGCAGAATGAACTTGCCGCCAGTAACGGCGCGATTTATCGGAACATTATTGCTTATTACAAAGCTGTCGGCGGCGGTTTTGAACCGGCATTGTACTGATTTAGTAGGCGCCGCGGTTAATCGGGTCGTCCTGCAGCACGCTCTGCGGCCGGTAAACGTATATGTTGGTCACGCTCGGCAGGTTGTAGGTACGGTGCCAGTAGCCGCGGTCTTCCATGCACAGGCGATATTTTCGCGGGCTGGAGTCAGAATCGTTGCGCAGGCTGTTGACCATGACCGGCATGGCGCCGGGGTAGGGAACATAACTGGCCCAAATGCCTTTTTCCGAATGCCAGTCGGCGCGGATGTTCATCTTGACCTCTTCCGAAAAGAACCAGGTCCGGACGTCGGGAAGCAGTTTAAAGTCTTCGGCCTGGCGCATACATTCCGAATGGTCGCGGGCAAATTTCTGAACGCCGGTGTTTTCTCTTTCCCAGTGATAAATAACCTGACCGTCGCCGTCCTGAAAAAGGGTGCAGGACGAGGCCAGAAATACGGAAATCAGCGAAACGTAAAGTTTTTTCATTTTAAAAGTCCAGATTTGCATAATGTTTGGCAGGAAGAATTCCTTTGATGTTGTCTTTCAGAATTTCCTTGAAACTTGGCCGCGACTTTATTTTCGAATACCACAGCTTGGCGTTTTTGTAGCCGTCCCACGGAACGTCGCCCAGATAGTCGATAACCGACAGGTGTGCGGCTGCGGTAATGTCGGCCAGCGAAAAATCGTCGCCGGCCAGATAGTTGCGCCGTTCGGCCAGCCAGTCGATGTATTCGAGATGAAAGTTGAGGTTGTTAATGCCGATTTTCAGAATTTTCGAGTCCGGCGGATTGCCAAAGCCGAAACGCTTGTGAACCTTTTCATAAACGATGTTGCGGTTGACTTCCCGCATGAATTTGACGTCAAACCATTCAATCAGCCGCCGGACTTCGGCCTTTTGTTTCGGGTCGGCCGGCATCAGGCGTATCTCGCGGTTAACCTCCTCCAAAAATTCGGTAATTGCGTAGTTTCCGGCAATGACGTTGCCGTCAAAGACGAAAACCGGCACTTCGCCGGAGGGGTTGAGCTTGTACAAATCCTGAGACGGTTTCCATGGTTCTTCTTCCTTGAGAACAAAGAGCATTCTCTTCTCAGCCATAATAATCCGGACCTTGCGCGATGCCGCCGAAACAGGATGATGAATAAGGAGTACCATATATTTGCCGCCTTTTGTTAAAGGTTTAAGTTATGTACAATTTAAACAATAAGTTCCCAAAGGTCAAGATGACGATGCCTATTTATTATGCTTATTTTCGCCGTCCGGGGGCCTGAATCATAATCATCGTGTTCGGCTGTTCGTCAACGACAGGTTCCGCAATGTCGGGCAGAGGCTTGTCACTGCTGAACGACGGCGGAACAACGCCTTCGGTTTCCTTTTCGACCTTTTTGATTGTATCTATCAGAATCTGCTCGATACGCTTGGTTGTTTCCGGTTTTTCCATCAGCGCCGTAAACGTGCGGGAGAGGAGTTTTTTGTGAATCGAGGTTTTCGAAATGCCGATAAACAGCGGCATGTTCCAGATTGACTGTTTTGAAAAGCTGACTTTGTTGTATATGCCGAGTTTCAGCGCTTCAATCATGCTGAAATAACGGCTGCCCAGAATATAGTCGATTTGTCCGGCAAACAGGCGTTCGTACATGTCGAGGCTTTTTTCAAACTTTTTGACGTTGTACTGTTTCAGTTCCTGCGCGACAAAGTCGCTGATATGCTCGTGCGTGCTCATGGCGCCGCGCAGTTTTTTCAGGTCGGCGCGTGATTTTACCTCATGAATGCGCCCCGGCAGCATGATGGCGACAATCGGATTGTTGACCGCCGCCGGAAAAACATATTCCAAACCCATGTACATCGCCGTTTCATGATACATGCCGAGCAGCATGTCGATTTCGCCGCGGCGTACGTCGCGAACCAGCGTCGAATAGTTTTTGGTAATAACGTAGGTTACTTCAAAATTCTGCTTGGCCGCGTAGTCTTCGACAATCGGCTGAAAAATGCTGCTGAAGCTGTCGCGGTACGGCGGGTTGGCATAGTTCCCGAACGGCGGATAGTCTAAAAACGCCGCCACTTTAAGCTCTTCCTTGACGCGGTTCTTTTCTTTCTTAAGCTCCACCATCTGTGCCGTTGCCGTTTCGGCCAGCAGGACAATCGTCAGAAAAAGGGAAATCAGTATCTTTGAAATTTTTATCATCATGACCGCCATAAAAAATTTGTATTATCGCAAAATCTATACTAGAATATAACCATAATTTAACTAAATTTATTTAAAAAGGTTTTAATTCAAAATTATTCAGAGTGGCAAAGATGAACGAATCGCAGAAATATTCCGCAAACGAAGTGTCTTCCTTGGGGCAGAACGAATTGGAAAGCCGGGCCTTTATCCGTACGGCTTCGGCATTAAACCTCATTAAGGAACATTGGGAGGAAAAAAAAGGCGAACTTCCCGAAGCCCTTGACAAAAACCGCCGCCTCTGGACGATTATTGCCAGTGCCATGCAGGAGAGCGACTGTCCGCAGCCGCCCGAAGTGCGTCAGAATATCATCAATTTGGCCATGTTTGTCTTTCAGCGCACGGTAAAAGTTCTGGCTGAGCCTTCGCCGGACAGCCTCGGCGTTCTTATTAATATTAATATGAATATTGCCCGCGGTTTGGCCGGCAAACAGGCTGATGAGAGCGAAACGGCCGCCGGTTTGTAGTTTCCGGTTTGCAGTTTTAAGCCCTCTCTTTTGAGAGGGCTTTTTTGTATGACAAAAAAATTTTATGTAGCTCCATCATTGGTAGA
>OGKF01001188.1_pt1 | contig 12308 bp, 12 predicted proteins | sample 1572391 | NCBI WGS metagenome assembly OGKF01 (sample SAMEA2582095, study PRJEB24529) | metagenome | biome: Human gut stool | place: China | collected 2011
TGTATCGCATGCTCCGGGAGTTCGTGGATTTTGCCAATGTATTTAACTAACTTTCTATTTAGTCGTTCAAAGCCATGTCTTTCAATTTCGCAAACAAATTCCGTACCGGCTTAGCGCTTAAAATTACCAGAGTTATGGCTGCTTCAGAGAAGATATAGATAGCATTGTAGGCGAGGGAGTAAGGCAGGGGATCCCAGCCTTCCCAGGCATAGTAGCCGAAGAAGATCCATCCGGAGATCACGGCAAACACATATCTTCCAAGAACCCCGGCAATATATCCCTTGATCAGTCCTAGCTTCGCATTGGAGAAGAGACCGGACAGTCCCAGAGCGCCGAAAGCAAGAAGATAGTCTACCACCAGCTGCAGGGGATATAATACATAGGGATCTATGAGCAGCTGCAGGACACCGTAGGCTACACCTGTGGCAATACCGGCACCCAGACCGAACCAGTAGCCGGGCAGGCAGATCACCAGCATGGACAGCAAAGTAATGGAGCCGCCGGTAGGAAAATGGAACAATTTGATATTGGAAAGAACGGTTCCCAGGGCAATGGCCATGGCACAGAATGCCAACTGCTTCACGGTGAGCTTGCCGTGCTTCATCCTGGAATCACCATCGGAAGAAGCGGGAGCTGCCGCAGTCTTTTTCATCTGCATGCGGGCAAATAAAACAGCGGCCGCCAACAGTGCGGCCAGAATGATCACCAACAGGGCATTTCCCAGGGGAGTGGGGATATAAGTAGTCTCTCCCCAGTCATTGGTAACAGCAGTGTACAACATAAAAAAATCCTCCTTCGTGTGCGCGAGGAGGGACAACATCGTATTCATACAGATAAACTCTCTGTATGAATAATGTGCTTCCTTACGCCGGTATTACCCGGTTCAAGTAGTGAGGGTTAGAAGCGGAGCCTTGACGGCGGCACTTCAATCTCAGCGATGTGCTCCCCTAGCGGATATTCTATTCACCTGTTTACTATAGTGCTTTATCGCAGCAGTGTCAAGCGTTTACTTTCGGAATGCCCCGGGGAATTTATAAAAAAGTTTTCAACACCTGCAACACTCCGTTTTCCCAATAGGGCGCACAGGTATCCCTTGCAGCGGCAATGACTTCCTCTCTTGCATTGGAGACAGCATAGCTCATTCCGGCGCTTTGCAGCATTTCGATGTCGTTCAGATTGTCTCCAAAGGTACAGGTCTCATCCGGCGCGATCCCCAAATATTCCTGGAGAAAACGGATCGCAGACCCCTTATTTACCCCAAGGGGATTGCAGTCCACCCATTCTTTTCCGGCAGAAGCAAGTTTCGCCCGGGACTGCCAGGTGGGAGTGAAGACAGGTGCACACATTTCTTCACAGGCGGAAGGATGATATACAGTGAACTTGATCACATTGTCCACGGGCGTTTTCATAAGATCGGCAGATTCCCGGATGTCATATCCGTAGGAATCCGTAAGCCACCGGAACATCCGGCTTCCAGCATCTTCCGCCAGACAATAATCCGGTGTGGCAATAAAATAATCGCAGTCCGGTAATTCATTCCGGACTGTCTCACACATGCCGTGCCAGATCTCTTCGGGTAAGGTATGCACCTTTAAAATTTCCTTCGGTGTGCGGACCACGGTACCGCCGTCGGTGATATAGAGGAGCTTGTCGCGGATGGGAGCAAAAAGCTTCCGCTCACTGATAAATTGTCTGCCGGAACAGGCAACGAAACGGATGCCTTTTGCAATCAGCTTTTCAATGACGGTCATGTATTCAGGATCCAGCATCAGAGTGCCGTCCTTCAATAGCGTGCCGTCAATATCGGTTGCAATAAGTTTGATCATAGTGCCTCCTGAATCTTACATTTCATTATATCATGATTCGCACCTTCGGTGCTTAACGTTGCTTCGCAACTATCATGATCAACTTCGCCGTTCGCCAATCATGCAAGCAAGTGGGCTCTCTTGCGCTCATTATATCATGAGCTCACGAATCCGCGCTATCGCGCTCTACATCCTGCTTCGCAGGATATTCGTTCACTAATGAGCCGTTCGCCAATCATGCAAGCATGTTGGCTCTCTTGCGCTCATTACATTATATCCTACGCGGTGCCGGATTTGCAAACGGTATCTGGAAATACAAAACAGTTGGAAAATGCTCATGGATATAGTATTCTTTATAATAGAAAAAACGTTTTATACGTGCCTGCAGGATGATGCTGGCATTGGAAGGATAGGATAAGCATGAAAAAAAGTATCGTTGGGATCCTGGCACATGTGGATGCCGGGAAGACAACATTGGCAGAAAGCCTTTTATGTGCCTGTGGTGTCATAGAAAGGGCCGGAAGAGTGGATCACGGAGATGCTTTTCTGGATAACGGGGACATGGAACGGAAAAGAGGAATCACCATTTTCTCCAAACAGGCGAGAATCCGGTGGAAAGATGTGGATATCACACTGTTAGACACCCCGGGACATGTGGATTTCTCTGCGGAAATGGAACGGACGCTGCAGGTACTGGATGCGGCGGTTCTGGTCATCGACGGAAGCGATGGAGTGCAAGGAGATGTACATACGCTGTTGCGGCTGTTAAAAAGATATGAAGTGCCGGTATTTTTATTTGTAAACAAGATGGATCAACCGGGGACGGATCCGGAAAAAGTACTGACGGAGCTACAGAAAAAGCTGGATAGCAATATTACATCCGTGGGAAAACTGCTGCAGCCTGGGGACAATGAAGGAGAACGGGAAACAGAGCTGGAACACGCGGCCATGTGTAGTGAAGCCTTGATGGAAGAATATCTGGAAACCGGAGAACTGTCGGCGGAAAACATATCGGACACTGTGGCGGAGCGTAAGCTGTTCCCATGCTTTTTCGGCTCCGCCTTGAAACAATGGGGAATTACAGAGCTGTTAGACGGATTGAATGCGTATCTGCCCCAGCCGGAATATCCGGAGGAATTCGGAGCCCGGGTTTATAAGATCGGCAGGGATAACGCAGGAATCAGATTGTCGTATTTGAAGGTCACCGGAGGAAGTCTGCGGGTTAAAATGCCGGTGGGAAACAGCAGAAGCGGTGCAGGAGAGGAAATCTGGGAGGAAAAATGCGACCAGCTGCGTCTGTATAATGGCGGAAGCTATGAGGCAGTGGATACGGTGAAAGCCGGTGAGGTCTGTGCGGTCACGGGACTTACGAAGACTTTCGCCGGGCAGGGACTGGGCTATGAAAGCGAGAACTCCACGCCGATACTGGAACCGGTGCTGACTTACAGACTACTGCTCCCTCCGGAGGTGGATCCCGTCGTGGCACTGGGGAAACTACGCCAGCTGGAAGAGGAAGAACCGCAGCTGCATGTGTTGTGGCAGGAGGAAAACAGGGAAATCCATATGCAGGTCATGGGACAGGTGCAGATGGAAATCCTCAAAAATATCCTGTGGGAGCGTTTCGGTCTGGAAGTGGAATTCGATGCGGGAAGCATTGTATACAAGGAAACTCTGGCGGAGCCGGTGGAAGGCATCGGGCATTTTGAACCCCTGCGTCATTATGCGGAGGTACATCTGTTGCTGGAGCCCGGGGAGCGGGGCAGTGGATTGCAATTTGCCTCTCTATGCAGCGAGGACATGCTGGACCGTAACTGGCAGCGGCTGATCCTGACGCATCTGGAGGAAAAACGTCATGTGGGTGTGCTGATCGGTTCCGAACTCACGGATCTGCGGATATTGCTGATTGCCGGAAAAGCCCACACCAAACATACAGAGGGCGGAGATTTCCGACAGGCCACTTACCGTGCAGTACGTCAGGGAATGCGCAGAGGAAAGAGCATTCTCTTAGAACCATGGTTTTCCTTCCGACTGGAGGTGCCTACGGAGAATCTTGGCAGAGCCATGTCGGATATCACGAGGATGAACGGAAGCTTTGAAGCACCGGAGACAGAAGGCAATAACAGTGTGCTGACGGGAAGTGTTCCCGTGGCTTCCATGGGAGATTATGGAAAAGAGGTGGCATCTTATACCAAAGGTCATGGGCGTTTGTCCTGCACACTGAAGGGATATGAACCCTGCCATAATCCGGAGGAGGTAATGGCAGAGATCGGCTATGATCCGGAAGCGGATGTGGTCAACCCCACCGGATCGGTATTCTGCGCTCATGGTGCCGGTTTTCAGGTGTCCTGGGACCAGGTGCCAGAATATGCCCATGTGGAGAGCGGCTGGAAGCCGGAGAAGGAAGGAACCAAAGATGCGGACGGCATTTCGGATGCGGGACTGCAGGCAGTAAACAGGCAGCAGGGCGCTATTCGTCAGACCGGGGGTGGTGTAGAGCGGATTATTTCTCAGGAAGAGATCGAAGAGATCTTCCGCCAGACTTATGGGAAAAAGGCGGAGGATCCCCACAGATTCCGCAGATACCATACTTCTTCCGGAAACCGTGGCAGCTATACGGGCAGCTTGGCGGGAAGTGCCGGTGACACCGGTATGCGGAAGGTCGTACCGCAGGAAAAACCGGAGGAATACCTTCTGGTGGACGGTTATAACATTATTTTTGCCTGGCCGGAACTGCGGGAGCTGGCGAAGATCAATCTGGACAGTGCCAGGGACAAACTGATGGATATTCTGTGTAACTATCAGGGATATCAGGGCTGTCGCCTGATCCTGGTCTATGATGCCTACAAGGTGAAGGACAATCCAGGCTCCACCATGAAATATCATAATATAGAAGTGGTCTATACAAAAGAAGCGGAGACTGCAGACCAGTATATCGAGCGCACGACCCATCAGTTGGGGGCTAAGCCGCAGAAATACCGGGTGACGGTGGCAACCTCCGATGCACTGGAACAGATGATCATCTGGGGCAACGGTGCCACCAGAATGTCCGCACTGGGGCTGAAAGCAGCGGTAGAGGCAGCAGGTGCCGAATATTTTAAATAAGAGAGTTTTATCGGACTTGAAAAAGTGTAATCTATACCTGTCAGGACGGAAAAATAAGATTTCCGACAGAACCCTGAGCACAAAAAGCAGAAAAAGAGGTATGGGTTATGAGAAGACAGTTCGTTTCCAATGTGGCATTTTACAGTACTACCGCAGTACTTATTCTGATCATTGTATTATGTATCGGCGCAACCGTGAAGAGCGAGAGCCGGGATGAGACGCAGCGCATGGAGAACCGGATACAGGAACAGCAGCTGATGAGCGATATGAAGCAGTATCTGAATGAGAACGGTTATCGCAACAGCGGTGTGACGCTGACCTATGCACTGGAAGAAGACGGCAGTCCGGATTATACGTTTACCATTCATCATAAGAAGATCAACAGTATGAGTGAGACGGAACGGGGAGCATTGAGCGCAGAACTGGCACGGGCCTGCAACGCAGGCGGTAATTATTCGGTCTCTTATGAATATCTGCTGACGGATTTTTAGAGACTATTTACATGACTTTTTTGGAAATAAGGGGTATACTGATACCATATGCCACAGTAAACGAGGCGATGGGAAAGGAGAACGACAGATGACATTTATTCCCAAACCACATGAGATATATAAGCATTTTAAGGGCAATCTGTATCAGGTCGTAACGATTGCGGAACATTCAGAGACCGGAGAACAGCTGGTGATTTATCAGGCTTTGTATGGAGATTTCAAGACCTATGCAAGGCCCCTTGTCATGTTTACCGGAGAAGTGGATCGTCAGAGATACCCTGAGGTGACACAGCGTTTTCGGTTTGAATTACAGGGAACGGATGCGGACAGACAGATTCGCGAGACGGAGGCAGTAGGTGTGGAGCACCCCGTATCAACGCAGACAACGGTGACCGCGTCCCAGCCCGCAGCAGCCCAGGCAATGCCGATTGTGGCGCAGAACATAGCAGCCCAGGCAACGGCGACCGCGGCACAGACAACAATAGCACCGGTTTCCCCCGCAGAAGATGAAGAGCCCGCACTGGATCCGTTGGTACTGGAATTTCTGGATGCGGATTCCTACGAGGAGAAGCTAAATATTCTGGCAGGACTGCACCATCGTATCACCAACGAGATGATCACGACCATGGCGATTTCCTGTGATATTGAAGTAAATGACGGTGAGCCGGAAGAGCGTTATGAAGAATTGAAGAACTGCCTGCTCACCATGGAGAAGTTCGAATGCAACCGTCTGCGGTAGACTCTATGGATAAATACAATGAAAATTTAACGGATGTTAAGGAAATCTTTAGGAAAGGTGACCTTCGGGCGATTCCCAAACCACTTTTAAAATGGTATGATAATAACCGTAGGATTCTTCCCTGGAGAGAGGATCCTGCTCCCTACCGCGTATGGGTCTCTGAGATCATGTTGCAGCAGACCAGAGTGGAAGCGGTAAAGCCCTATTTCCAGCGCTTTATGGAGACGTTGCCGGATATTGCTGCGCTTGCGCAGGCACCGGAAGAGGTGCTGTTAAAGCTGTGGGAGGGCCTGGGATATTATAACCGGGTACGGAATCTACAGAAAGCAGCCATCCAGATCATGGAAGATTATGGCGGAGTCATGCCGGATTCTTATGAGGAGTTATTAAAATTAAAAGGAATCGGCAGCTATACGGCTGGGGCGGTATCCTCTATTGCTTACGGCAAGCCCAATCCGGCGGTGGACGGCAATGTTCTGAGAGTCATTGCAAGAGTCCGCAAGGATGAACGCTGTATCTCTGAGGATAAAGTAAAAAAGGCTGTGGAAAAGGATCTGTGGGAGGTCATTCCTACAGACAGGCCGGGAGATTTCAACCAGGCTATGATGGAAATCGGTGCCTGTGTATGTATTCCCAACGGGGCTCCGCACTGTGAGGAATGTCCCCTACAGCAGATATGTCTGGCATATGCGGACGGTACACAGCTGCAATATCCGAACAAAGCCAAAGCAAAAGAACGCACGGTGGAGGAGAAGACGATCCTCATTATCCGGGATGCGGAGCTGGCGGCATTGCATAAGCGTCCGGCGAAAGGTCTGCTGGCCGGTATGTATGAATTCCCTTCGATGAAGGGATATCATACCGCGGAGGAGGTCAAGGAATATCTGGCGGAGAACGGGTTGCAGGTACTCCGGATCCAGCCCCTTGAGGATGCAAAACATATTTTTTCCCATAGAGAATGGCATATGAAAGGATATCTGATCCGTGTGGATGAACTGGCACCGAAGCGTGAAGGCCCGGATTCAGCAGACTGGATCTATATTGAACCTTCGGAGACAAGGGAGAAATATCCCATTCCTTCCGCGTTTGCAGTCTATGCGAAGGGATTGAACATGAAACTGGGGGCCCGAGAGAACGATCCCGGACAGTGAACAACAAGATAGTGAAGAAAGGACAGCGATATGAAATTACTTTCCATAGCAATTCCCTGTTACAATTCTGAAAAGTATATGAGAAAATGTATTGATTCCCTGCTGATCGGTGGAGAGGATGTGGAGATCCTGATCATCGATGACGGTTCTACCAAAGACCGTACCGCAGAGATTGCAGACGAATATGAAGCACAGTTTCCTACGATTGTGCGTGCTATTCATAAGGAGAACGGCGGACATGGTTCTGCTGTGAACACCGGAATCGCCAATGCCACGGGACTATATTTTAAAGTAGTGGATAGTGATGACTGGGTGAAGCAGGATGCATATTTTAAGATCCTGGATACTCTCAGAGAACTGGCCGGCGGCGGTCAGGCGTTGGATATGCTCATCAGCAACTATGTCTATGAAAAAGAAGGCGAGCGCCGCAAAAAGGTGATCCAGTACCGTCATATCCTGCCGGTGGAGAAGATGTTCACCTGGACGGACTGCCATCATTTTCTGAAGGGTCATTACATACTGATGCACTCCGTGATCTTCCGTACCAGACTGTTACAGGAATGTGGACTGAAGCTTCCGGAGCACACCTTCTATGTGGACAACCTGTATGTATTTGAACCGCTTCCTTATGTGAAGAATATGTATTATCTGGATGTGAATTTCTACAGATATTATATAGGAAGACAGGATCAGTCGGTGAATGAGACCGTGATGATCTCCCGCATCGACCAGCAGATCCGAGTGACGAAGCTGATGATTGATTATCTGGTGGGCAGAAAGTCGGAACTGGTGAAAAACCGACGTCTGTACCAGTACATGCGCAACTATCTGGAGATCATCATGGCAGTATCTTCCGTACTGTTGATCCGCTCCGGTACCACAGAACATCTGGAGAAAAAGAAAGAACTGTGGGAGTACCTGAAAGGAAAAGACAAACGCCTGTATCTGTGGATGCGTAACGGCATTATGGGCGGTACCATGAACCTTCCCGGAAGAGGCGGACGGAAGATTTCGGTAGAGGGATATAAGATCTGCCAGAAATTGTTCGGATTTAATTAGAACGGAATTGTTTAACATAGTCAAAATAGCGGATACTTCGGCGGTTTACCCGAAGTATCCGTTTTCTTCTGTTTTTCCAGCCATCTCGTCCTGCATGAAGCCCCCAAACTATTGACAATACCTGTTTTGAACGTATATAACGGTTACATTTAAAACGAAATTAAAATTACGTTAAAAACGTAGAATAAAATTTAGGAGTAGTAAAATCTTCCATTATTTGGGAAGAAGGAGCTCACATGAAACGAAAGATAATGACCATTGTGGCAGGAGCGGCAGTCGGTGAATCCGGATGTGTATGCCTGGATCACTGTACCGGGGACAGAAATTGAATATCCGATTTTACAGCACCCTTCCGATAATTCCTATTACTTTATGCATAATATTGATGGTTCGTATGGATATCCCGGGTGCATATATACGGAGAATCTGAACAGTAAGGACTTTACAGACAACAATACGGTGATCTATAGACACAACGTGAAGAACGATTCCATGCCCGTCAAACAATAAGAAATCCGAGGGCAGAACTTATGTCATTTTGGAGTTATATTAAAGCAATAAGGTAGGAATAGGATTACAGGGATTAGGTGTTCGAAAGTTAAAATGGGTGATATTGATAAGTTACAGTATAGAATTCAGCCAGTTATTAACAAAACGTGGACTCTTTGAACTTTTTGATGATCCGTTTCATAATGTCCTTGGAGCAATAATAGGATTTACATTATGGAGAATGATTATGAAAAGATGTTCAGAAAAATCTGAAGGACAGGCTATAAGACAAAAATAAATATATAGATGGAGTTAAAATTGATTTTAAAGCATAATGCCCAAATTCGCCAGGGACAGATTTTGCTATTTTGCCACGTTGACAATCGTGTGCTCATTTGCTATCCTCTATTCGTAAGCAGATTTTCTATTTCGAATTTCTATATCGGTGTAAGCCGGTGTCTATGACTTCAGAGGAATCCCTGCTTAATTACCCAATGATAACAATAGAGCAGGAGAAGACATAGAACGGATTGAAATTCGTTTCTGCGACAGCATATTTTCCTGCGGTAAAAGCAAAGGAGAGTGTGAATGGCAAAACGCTATGAGGAACTGACGATATCGGATGATTTTATCTTCGGCAAGACCATGGGTGACAAGGTGCTCTGCCATGATGTATTGGAGCGGATGCTGGAAAAACGGGTGGGAACACTGGAAGATATCCAGCCACAGAGGGAATTCCAGTATGCCGTGGATGGTAAGCCGGTGCGGCTGGATATGTATGCAAGGGATCGGAAATCCTACAGGGAATTGCCGGAGGAGATACAGATAAGGTGGCGCAGCTGGATGATCTGGAAGTGCTACTGGCAATGCAGAGAAAATATGGAATGATTAATCTGTGACATTTATAAGACAATCCGTTTGCAAACCGGAACTCACCAACAATTACACAACGCAGAACGACAGATAACCGGAGAAACTTATGTAAAAAGATTGTCCGGTTATTATGAATTTGTGTACAGAGAGGAAAAAATGAGAGCAGATAAAATAAAAACTATAATTGGCAATATCAATGACTTACCTTATAAGACCATCTTGTTTGATGGAACCTGGGGTGTCGGGAAGTCTTATGCGGTAAATGAGGCGTTGGCAGGAAATCCGGACGTTTGTAAAATATCAATGTTCGGAATGACAGATGCGAGACAAATATATCATGAAGTATTGTTTCAACTGGCATTGAAGAATAATGTCGGCGGGAAGATTGGTGAAATAGCTAATAATATCATAGAAGGCGCAGCAAAGGTCTGGGATAAAGTCGGACAGGCCCGGGATGTGGTACAAAATATAGCAAACGAAAGAGAACTATTTTTATTATTGTCCAAAGAATTTACATTCCTTCACATTGTGGTCATAGACGATCTGGAAAGAATGAACAGTAATATGAATTTGGAAGAGATATTTGGAATCATAGAGGAACTGAAACAATGTAATTATGTGAAAGTTATACTCGTTGCGAATACCGCAGAAATGTCAAAAGATAAAAAAGAGATATTTGACAAATACAGTGAAAAGGTAATTGAACGAACATATGCTATTACGGAACGGGCAGAGAGTGTCGAGTGGAGTAAATTGCATATCCATGCTCAATTTATTGAAAAATTTCTAAACCTTCATAAAGTGGAAAACTTGCGGACACTTGAAAAGGCGCAGCGATTTTATGATGATGTAATATTATTTTGCGAAGACTGCAATAAAGATGAATTTTTGGAGGAACTGAGACTGATATGTTATGCCATCGTCGTTGAAAGTACACACAATCTGTATTATAAGGAGGATGATCCCAACAATACGGATTCGGTGAAAAAGATGGTGAGCAGTATTGAAAATACGTTGGAGCATAGAATAGGGAAATATCTTTATGGTACAAAGAGCAGTAATAATTTGACCGGAATGCTGTTGAGATACTATCAGGAGGGGACGCTTGATAAAGAACAATTAGAAGCCGAGTATCGACTGTTTCTTAAATCGGGAGATAAACCCAATTATTATAAGACAGATGCAGAGATAAAAGTAATGCTGCCGGATTTAAAAAAGGGATTGCTTCAGGCAAAAAACATTGTGGAATTAAACGAATTTGCAGATTCCTATATGGTATGGAGTGATATTCTGGAGGAAGATAATGAGGATGTTTTAACCATATATAAAAACGGGTTAAACAAAATGCTAAAACAGGCAGTCAGAGATGGAAAAGAAGAAATTTTAACGCACTCTTATGATTTATTCCATATGTCTTCAGACAAGGTGAAAATAATATACATGGAAGAAAATGAAAACATGAAAGAATTTTTGATTGAGACATATGTAGAACATTTGAGGATCACAACCCACGGGGAAAAAGCGTACCAATTTTCATATAAACTCAGAAATTATTTTAGCAACAGTTATTACCATGAGATCATAATGACAAAAGTGGATCAGCTGTATAATAAGACGTCTTTTCCTGTGGGGGACGTAGATCAGAATAGATATCATACCTGTTATAATATCATGTATTTACTGTACCATGCAGATAAGGAGAAATTTTTGAACTATTGTACTGACATAAAAAAAGATTGTGATAAGATGTCAAGACATAGGATAGAGGTTTTGTCGGAAGAGATAATGAAAGACCAGAAAACATGAGAAAAGTGATTCCTTCGTACAGTTGAAGAGGAAAACAGAAAGTGCTACAATTTACATGAAAATGCAAATTATGGCATTTTTTATAAATAACAAGGGGGACCGATATATGGCAACACAAAAGCAACAGGGTATTAAGAAGCGATTGACAAAGGGATTCACAAAAGTGGCGGTAATTGGAGCGGTAGCTGCAATCATTGGAATCGGAGCGCTTCTGATTGCTGCGGCGCAGTATGAAAAAGCACTGAATCGGTATGGTTTTACACAGGGGGATATCGGTAAGGCGATGACCGCTTTTTCGGAGAGTAGAAGTGCATTGCGCGCAGTGGTCGGGTATGATGATGAAGCTGTGATCGAAAAGCAGACAGCTCTGCATGACCAGAAGAAAGAGGCATTCGAAACTTATATGGATGAATTGAGCAGAACACTCAAATTCTCCGAGGGAAGAGAAGCTTACAATGCGGTCTTGACGGAACTTGACGGCTATTGGGAGCTGGATTTGCACGAGTGGGATGTCTGTGCCGCGAACCTGATCGTGCGGGAAGCCGGGGGCGTCGTCTGCGATTTCAGGCGCAACCGCGGTGTCTCGCAGGCCGCGGGCAACGAGGTGCTCGTCGGGGAGATGCTCAAATATATCCGATAGGCCGGGCAGCACGGGGCTGTGACGGCAGGCAACCATTATTACGGGGTGCGGACATTCGATTCGCATCCCGTTTTTTGCGCCCCGGAGGCAGTTGCCCGTTTGCGGCAAATGGCGCAAAATTATGCCCGGATGTCCTTTTTTATTTACGGCGGG
>OGKF01001191.1_pt1 | contig 12269 bp, 10 predicted proteins | sample 1572391 | NCBI WGS metagenome assembly OGKF01 (sample SAMEA2582095, study PRJEB24529) | metagenome | biome: Human gut stool | place: China | collected 2011
TGGCAAGGGCGGTGCCATCCTCGAACCGGGCTTCTACCCGGTTGGTGTCCATGTTGTAGCGGCAGGAAAGCAGTTTATTCATGGTGAACCTCATTTCTATGTAAAATGGTGTCTGTTCGGATGTCCTAAACCCTGCCAAAGAACCAGTGATTGATTTGTCCATTGGGCTTTGTTTTGCCCGTCTGCACATTTTTGCACACTTTTTGCACACCTGAATAGCTGGATAACAGTTGCAAAGCATTCCGCTATATGCAAATAATGCGGTGTGTGCAAATATGAATCTTGCGATAATACGAATGAATTCGCGATTCTTCGTACTTTCGGAATTTGACGAATGATGTACCTTTGATTCTTTTAATCAGAGGGCCAGGGATTCGAGTTCCCTCGAGCGCACCAAAGAGAAACCCACGATTGACCGTTGAAAATGCGGTGTGAATCGTGGGCTTTTCGTTTTTATATGCTGAAAATGGGCCGGAAAATACGACAAATCTAAAAATTTTTCAGGAATCACGACCTCATTTACAGAGGCAGGGGCCTGCCAAATATTTTTGACGTGAACTCACAAAAAGGCAGACGAGGCGTGCAATGATGATGAAAATTTTTGTAGTAAATACCCCCAATACCGGGTGTCCAGCATTGGAGGTATTTATCATTTTGCAACGGCCCCGCTGCCTTCGGGTGTCATGCCCGAACAGGAGAAATCGGAGGAGATCTCTTGGGCGGCTGTGGATTAGATGACCGGGCCAAGAGTGTAAATGTCGATAGAACTGTGATAGCCGAGGGTCTCATTTTTGGTCTGCTTGCCGGAGAGCAGGTCGAGGATGGCGGAAAAGGCCTCCTCGCCTACCTCCTCGATGCTCTTTTCGCCGGTGATGATGCGGCCGGCGTTGATGTCCATATCGTGCGACATCCGCTCGTAGGTGTTGGGGTTGCCGCACACCTTCAGGACGGGCATAGTGGGAAAGCCCTGCGGCGCGCCGCGGCCGGTGGAGAACATCATAAACTGTGCACCGGTGGCGGCCATGCCGGTCAGGATCTCCGGCTCACGGCCCGGTGTGTCCTTGATCCAGAGTCCTTTGCGCTGGCCGATGGTCTCGGGGTACTCCATGACGCCCTGAATGGGACGGGTGCCGCTTTTTACAATGGCACCAAGGCTCTTTTCCTCGATGGAGGACAGACCGCCCTCGATGTTGCCCGGGGTGGGCTGGCCCTTGCGCATATCGCAGCCGAGACTTCGGGCACGCGCTTCCATCCGGTTTACGATCTCATAAATTTTGTCGCTTACTTCCGGATTGGCCGCACGGCGGGCCAGCAGATGCTCGCCGCCTAGAAACTCCGTCGTCTCGCCGAAAACGACCGTCGCACCGAGGTCCACTAGCTTGTCGGCCACATAGCCCACGACGCAGTTGGAGGCCATGCCGGAGGTGGTGTCCGAAGCGCCGCATTTGATGGCCATGGTGATGCGGTCGATGCTGACAGGCTGGCGCTGGATGCCGCTGACGAGCATTACCAGCTCCTGCGCGGCATCGATACCGGCCTTGATGGCGGCACTGACGCCGCCCAGTTCCTGAATGCGGATGATGCGGACGGGTTTCCCCGTCTTGCGGATCTCTGTGGTCAGCCGCTCGTGGTCGGTGCCCTCGCAGCCGAGGCTCACCACCAAGACCGCTGCCACGTTGGGGCTTTTGCCCAGCGAGATGAGCGTTTCGGTGACGCGGTCGAGGTCGGGGGGAAGCTGGCAGCAGCCTTGGTGGTGGAAATAGCCCACTGTCCCGGCTACCTGCCGCACGATGGCAGAGGCCACGTCTCCGGCACAGGTCACGCTGGGCATGACGGCCACATGGTTCCGGCATCCGACCTGTCCATCTGGGCGGACATATCCCATAAATTCATACGCCATGATAATTTCCCTCCCGTTTTGGCAGGTCACCCCGGCCGCGCAGGCTGTCGAGGTTATGGATATGGACGTGATCGCCTTTTTTGATGTTCTGGGTGGCGATGCCGATCTCTTCGCCGTATTTGAAGATCAGCTCGCCCAACTTGATGTCGCGGACGGCGATCTTGTGCCCATAGGGGATCTCGCCGTGGACCGTGAGCGTCTCGACAAAACCTTTCTTATCGCGCAGCTCCACTTCGCTCCCGTTGTGGATGCCGTTGGCAAAGATCGTTGCGACGTTGTCTCTGTCGTTTACTTTCAGAGCAATTCGGGCTCCATCCATTGTCATCTGCTCCTTTCAGGATACCGCCAGCACGGCGACGCCATCCGGGATGACGACGACCTTTGCATCCGGCCCCTTCATCTCGTAGGCGATAGCCAGCGCTTCATCGGGGGTCGAGGCGGGTATCATATTGGCTTTGCGGACCAGCTCGTGGTCCAGATAGGTCGTGACCAGAATCACCTTGTGCTTTTTCAGGATGCGGGCATAGATCTGCGGACACCACTGTTCTGGGATGGTCTTGTCTGGGGGGATCTGCGAGAGATAGGCCTCGATCTCCTCCGGGGTGCCCAAGGTGATGAGCTTTTCGAAATTGGTGCCGCCCATGCCGTCGATGCAGGAGCAGCACATGATGATGACGCCGCTCTCCGCACAGCAGGCTTCGGCTGTGGCGACGGCCTTGGGAGACTGATAGAGGTTCTGATCCAGCGGGTAGCCGCCGTTGGAGGTGACGACGATGTCGCCTTTTACGACGGGGCACTGAGACTGCTCACGGATAAAGGCGACGCCTGCGGCATGAGCCTCCTCCAAGTCACCGGCAAAGGCTGCTACGACATTCTTCTTTTCGCCCAAGGCCACATTCAGGATGAACTGCACATTGACCCGGCGGGCGGCGGCGATCATGTCCTCGTGGATGGGGTTGTGTTCGAGGACGCCTGTCTTGGCCCATGGGCTGGAGATGGCTTTAAAAGAGTGGTTCTCGTTGACCGTCTTTTCTGCGCAGATGCCCGGCAGGATGCTCTTGCGTCCGCCCGAAAAACCGGCAAAGAAATGCGGTTCGATGAAGCCCTCCGTCACCAGCAGGTCACACTCGGCGGCGAGGCGGTTCACATAGAAGCCGGCACCCGAGGGCAGGGTGCCCAGATCGACGAAATCTGCTTCGCAGAACGCATTGTTCACCGCGATGTGCTCCTGATCGACGATCGGGTCGCCGAACATCCGGCGCTGCTCCTCTTCGGTCGTCGGGCGGTGCAGGCCGGTGGCGATCAGAATGGTGATGTCGGCGTCCGGCTGTCCGGCCCGTATCTCGGCCAGCAGCAGCGGCAGGGTGAGCTTGCTGGGGACGGCGCGGGTGTGATCCGATGTGACCAGAACGACCTTCTTTTTGCCTTTTGCCAGCTCGCGCAGGCGGGGCGTTCCGATGGGATGCTCCAGTGCTTCCTGCACGATGGCGGCTTCCGGCTGGCCGGGGTCATACTCATGCATCCGGGCCGTCAGGACGGCGGACAGATTCTTCTCTTCCACATGCAAAGGGAGCGTCTCGCGGCAATAGGGGATGTGGATTTCTCTCAAGATACTCTCTCCTCTCTTTGATGAAGCTTCCCCGGACAGGCAGAAGACCGACCGTTTTCACGGCCGGTCTTCTGCCAGATGATTTGCCCAAGGAGAAACACAAGACGATGGGAAAACGGGGAGATGTTTATTGGAGAGCAGGGATAAAATCGGTGACTTCGGTGTGCATCAGGGCAGTCTCGATGGCAAAGTCGGACAGCTCCTGACCCAGACCCGGGCGGTCCGGGATGATATACTTGCCGTTGACGGGCTGCATATCGTACTTGCCCAGCTTGTTGATGCACTCCTGCGTGGTGCGGAAGTGGTGCTCGTGGATGCCGAAGTTGGGGATGGCGGCCTCCAGCTGGATGGAAGCTGCGTTGGTGATGACCGCACCGGCCACATGGACCTGCACGCGGGCGTCAAAGACGTGTGCCATGTCGGCGATCTTCTTCAGCTCGGTGATGCCGCCGCAGTTGCAGGCGTCGGGCTGGATGAGCTGGATGGAGTTGTTTTTGAGGAAGTTGTAGTAGCCCCAGCGGGAGTAGATGCGCTCACCGGCGGCCAGAGGCGTGCGGATGCGCTGGCGCAGCTCCTTCATCATGTCGGGGTTCAGCATGGTGACAGGCTCCTCGTAAGCCATCATATCGTACTTGTCGCACAGCTCGCCGATGCGGATGGCAGAGGTCAGGTCGGTCTGGCAGTGGTTCTCGACGATGATGTCAACATCGGGGAACTCCTCGCGGATGGCAGCCATGCGGCCCTCGATGCGCTTGTAGAGAGAACGATCCGGGAAGCCTTCCTTGGACAGGTGAGGGATCTTCTTGGCGTTCTCGTCATAGGTGGTGAAGTCGATCTTCACCGCGTCGTAGCCCTCGCTGACGGCGTGGCGGACGATGTCCACATACTCCTTGTCGGAACCCCAGGGGCCGATCTTGGTGGTCCAGCCGAACTGCAGCTGGCTTGCGTAGCAGCGCAGCTCGTCACGGCACTTGCCGCCCAGAAGCTGGTAGATGGGCACGCCCAGAGCCTTGCCCTTGATGTCCCACAGAGCGATGTCCAGAGCGGACATACCGGAGAAGACGACCACGCCGCCGCCCTGACCCCAGAAGGTGCCCTTCAGGATGGTCTCCCAGATCAGCTCGGTGTTCATGGGGTCCATGCCGATGATATGGTGGGCCATGTCGATGATCATGCCATAGGCTGCGGTATAACCGGTGCCGTAAGCGACACCCGCTTCGCCGTCGCCGTAGATGCCTTCGTCGGTATAGACGCGGCAGCAGATCGGATAACGGGCACCGCGCTGTTCGCCGGCATCCAGAACCCAGACGTCTACTTTCGTAATCTTCATGGTGCATTACTCCTTTTTATGATCTCTGCTGCTGCGTGCAGCAGCTTGTTCCGCTCACTGGATCGTGACGCGGTCGCAGTTTCTGAAGGCCACCTCGCTCAACTCGTTGCCCAGACCCGGCAGATCGGGGACGGAGAATTTGCCGTTCACCGGCTGGTAATCGTGGATGCACAGCTCCTTGTTGTACGGGCTGAGGGCGTAGGTGTGATGCTCGTGGATGACGAAGTTCGGGATGGCGCATTCCAGATGCAGGGCTGCCGCCGTGGACAGGGGGCTGCCGCAGGCATGGACCTGAACGCCGACATCGAAGACATGGGCCATATCGCAGATCTTCTTGATCTCGGTGATGCCGCCGCAGGTGCCGACGTCCGGCTGGATGACCTGAATGGCGTTCTGCTTGAAGTACTCGATGTACTGCCAGCGGGTGTAGATGCGCTCGCCATTTGCGATGGGCAGGCCCGTTTCGTCGTGAACGAACTTGGACAGCTGGGGAGTGGGAGTGGAAGGCTCTTCGAAGTAGAAGATGTTGTACTTCTTGACCAGATTGCCCAGCTGGGCGGCGGACTGGGAGTCCGTAAAGGAATGGTTCTCGATGATGAGATCTACATTGGGGCCGATGGCCTCGCGGACCGCCTTTACGCGGGCCTCGTACATCTGCAGATATTCCGGGCTGAGCAGACCGAGGCGGTCGTTGTCGTTGAAGTTGCCCTCGTCCGGCTTGAAGGTGAAGAAGTCGATCTTGATGGCGTCGTAGCCCTCGGCCACGGCCTTCTTGGCCTCGCGGGCGTAGTCGTCCGGGGTGCGCTGAGGGATGATGTCGGGGCCCCAGCTGAACTGCAGCTGGCTGGCGTAGGTGCGCAGCTTTTCGCGGCGCTTGCCGCCCAGCAGCTCGTAGATGGGGGCGTTGTAGTACTTGCCCTTGATGTCCCAGAGTGCAATGTCGATGGCCGAGATCCCGGCGAAGATCACAGGGCCGCCATTCTGGCCCCAGAAGGTGGTGCGGTACAGCTTGTCCCAGATGACCTCATGCTGCAGCGGGTCCATGCCGATGATGAGCTTGGCAAAGTTCTGTACGATGCCGAACGCTGCGATCTGGGACTCGCCGTAGGCCAGAGCGGCTTCACCGTCGCCGTAGATGCCTTCGTCGGTGTAGATGCGGCAGACGATGGGGCGCCAGTGGCCGTTTTTCAGATTGGTTTTCAGATGCAGGACGTCAACCTTTGTGATTTTCATAGAGCAAAGCTCCTTTCATAGACCGGATCAACCGAATGTGAGGGACCAATCACCCAGAACACCGAGAGAGATGGCTGGGACGAAGGACACGATGAAGAACGCCACGATCAGGCCGATGAGGAACGGCATGAACGCCTTGACGATCTTGTCGATGCTGAGTCCTGTCATGGAGGAACCAACGAACAGGTTCAGTGCAACAGGCGGGGTGACGAATGCGATGGCCAGAGCCAGCGTCATGATGATGCCGAAGTGGATGGGGTCGATGCCAACCTGAGTGACGACAGCCAGCAGGGTGGGGGCCAGAATGACGATGGCGGGGGTGGTCTGGACAAACATACCGACGATGAACATGATGACGAAGATCATGCACAGGACGATGTAGGGGTTGGTGGAGATGCTGAACATGAAGTTGGCGATGATCTTGGTGATGTTCAGGTAGGCGAAGACCTGACCGGTGGCCTTGGAGGGGGCCATGACGAACATGGTGCCGGCGATAAAGGCAGCGTTGTCACGGAAGATGGCCCACAACTTTTCCAGCTTCAGCTCTCTGTGAACGAACAGGCCGATGACGATGCCATAGACAGATGCCACGACGGCGGCTTCGGTAGCGGTGAAGATGCCGGAATAGATGCCGCCCAGAATGATGACGGGCATGATGAGTGCCCATTTGGCGTCCCAGAAGCTGGAAGCAATGTTCTTCAGCTCCAGCTTGGTGTCGCCCTTGATGCCCCAGCGATTGCACATGACGTAGTTGATGAGCATGAGCATGCCGCCGACGACGAAGGCGGGGCCGAGACCGGCCATGAAGAGCTTGCCGACCGACACGTTGCAGGTGACGCCGTACAGGACCATCGGGTAGCTGGGAGGAACGATGACGCCCAGACCGCCTGCACAGCAGGTGAGGCCGGTGGCGTAGTATTTGTTATAGCCGTTGGAGACCATCATGGGGATCATGATGGAGCCGATGGCAGCGACTGTTGCAGGGGCAGAGCCGGAAACTGCACCGAAGAACATACAGGCGATGACAGTGACCATGCCCAGAGAGCCGGTGATGCCGCCGACCAGAGAGTTTGCAAAGCGCACCAGACGCTTCGACAAACCGCCGGTCTCCATGATGGTGCCGCAGATCATAAAGAAGGGGAGCGCCAGATTGGTAAAGCTTGCAACACCGCCGTACAGGGTCTGGGCGATGAAGTTGGTGGTAGTGACCGGGTTCATGCCGATCAGAACGAGCATTGCAATGTAGATGGAGACGGCAATGGGAACACCCAGAAACATCAGACCAAACATCACAAGGAACATAATTCCAGTTGCCATTACTTGGTGCCTCCCTTCTCATTCATCGCTGCTTTCTTTGCGTTCCACTCGCGCTCGCAGGCGTCCAGATCCATGGAGGGCTTGGAGGCGCCGAGGTTCTCCTCGCTCTCCTTGGCCAGCTTGATGGTGTCCTGGATCAGGCGGATCACCGTGAGCAGCAGGCTGATGGGAATGACGATGTACACCAGCTGCTGGGGGATCTTCAGCATTGTGGTCTTGCTGGCGCCCAGAAGCTTGATGACGTTGAACATGACGACGCTGATATACACGTTGAAGAGGGCGAAGATCACGTTGGAGATGATGAGCATGACCTTCTTCACCTTGAAGGGCATCATGTCCAGAAGGAAATCGATGCGCAGGTGCTTGCGGTAGGTAACAGCCGCAGAGATCGCCAGATAGATCATCCAGACGAACATGATGGTGGCAAACTCCTCCATCCATGTCCAAGAATGATGCAGAATAAACCGACTGAACACCTGAAGCGTGAGCATTACTGTCAGTACAATGAAGCAAAGCGTCGCCAGATACAGCTCGATGTTATTCAGGAATGTTTTCAAATCAAACTTTCCGTTTTTCATGTATGTATCTCCTTACGAACCTTAGCATTGCAGTGGAACATTCGTTTCCCGGGGCGGCTTACTTCTTGCCTGCCTCGTAGTCCTCCACGAAGGAGATCAGGGCGTTGTAGGCGTCGGTGCCCATCTGCTTCTCGACCATGGGCCAGATGGGGCCTTTGACCTTGTCCTGGAAGGCCTTCAGTTCATCGTCGGTCAGGTAGATGACCTTCGTACCGGCGTCGTCCTCGACCTTCTGGATAAAGCCGTCGGCCAGCTCTGCGGTGTGCTTGCGGCCTTCGTTCTGGGCCTCGACCATGACGTCGCGGATGAGCTGCTGGTCGTCTGCGGAAAGCTGGTTCCAGATGACGGGGCTGATGGCCGGGATGGTGGCGGTGAAGTTGTGGTTGGTCATGACCATGTAGTTCTGCAGCTCATAGACCTTGGAGGAGACGATGTTGGACGGGGGGTTCTCCTGTGCGTCCACCATGCCCTGCTGCAGAGCAGTGTACAGCTCGGAGTATGCAACGGGGGTCACGGCGCAGCCCAGAGCTTCCCAAGTGGCAGTCTGGATGGGGTCGGGCATGACGCGGATCTTAACACCCTTCAGGTCGTCGGGTGTGTGGACCTCGTTGTTGCAGGTCAGCTCACGGAAGCCGATGTCGAAGAAGGCCAGAGGAATGGTGGTGGTATCCTCCTGCGCCTTCTGCAGCCAGCTCTGGCCGACCTCGGAGTCCAGAACAGCATACGCCTCGTCGTAGTTCAGGTAGAGGTAGGGCATATTCAGGCCAGCGAATGCGGAGGTGTAGTCGCCCCAAGAACCGCAGTTCAGGATGCCGATGTCGAATGCGCCGTTCTGCAGGCCGCCGATGTACTCCTGCGTGGAGGAAGCGATCTGACCATCGGGGAATATCTGTGCGGTGATACGGCCATCGGTGCGGGCAGAGATCTGGTTGACGAAATAGAGCGTCGAGATGCCCAGAGCCGTGGTGCCGTCGCCGTCAAACTCGACGGTGGGAGAAGAGGAGGCGATGCGGAGGTTGATGGACTGGCCGGAAGCTGCGCCGCCAGCTGCGGAGGTGGAGGTGGTGCCGCTGCTGCTGCCGCCGCAGGCCGACAGAAGACCTGCTGCACTCGCTGCTGCTACGACGGTCAGGAATTCACGACGAGAGATTTTTTTCATAATGAGTCTCCTTTCTTTTCTGTGCGTAGATCCGTTTTTTTGCAAACAAGCATTTCTTCACGATCGCTCGGTGCGGGCCACTTGCTTTGTTTTGGTACAACTGCTATACTAGTCACAATCGACGATCTTCGTGCAGGGGCCGGTGTACAGAGCCGAACTTGTTTGTGTTTCTGTTCTTATTATAGAGAGGTTTTCCGGTTCCGTCCAACATCTGTTTCGTCCCGATTCATAACTTTCGGTAGTAATTTTCATAAAGCGTTAAAAATTTTGTGGAAGATGCTCAAATGTGCGCCAAGTGAAAACAGAAAGAACGATGGGAGGATGTTCTATGAATTTCCAATCCTTGGTCTACTTCAAGACCGTTGCAGAGCTGCAGCACTACACAAAGGCCGCCAGTACCCTTTTTATCACCCAGCCGGCTCTGTCCAAGGCGATCCACAATCTGGAGGTCGAGCTGGGCGTGACGCTGTTCCAGAAGGAGGGCAGAAATGTCACACTGACGCCCAGCGGCGCGATCTTTTACGAGTACGTCAGGCGTGCAGTGGATGAGATCAACAATGGCATGAAAGCAGTGCAGCATCGTGCCGATGTGGAGCGGAATATCATCTTCGTCTCGGCGCTTTTTTCCAACTACACGGAGTTCCTGCCGGAGAAGATCGCACAGTTCCGCAAGATGAACCCCACCTACCGCTTCCGCATCGAGTACAAATACACCTCGATCATCGTGAACGATGTCCTGCAGGGGAACAGTGAGCTGGGCCTGTGCAGCAACCTGAGTCCGGACGACCCGGTGCTCTGCTCACTGAACCGGCATGTGATCCACAAAGAGCCGGTCGGACTTATCGTTGGCAAAAATCACCCCTTTGCGCACCGAAGCTCTGTTTCCGTCGAAGACCTGCGCGATGAGCGCTTCATCGTCTACATCCGCAGCTTCCGCGGAACGAACCAGATGCTGTATGACCTGTGCTCGCCCTATGGCTTCGAGCCGAACATCGCGATGGAGGCATACAATGACTACGGCGTCCTGAACTCGGTGGCCTCCGGCGACGGCATTGCGATCATCCCCACCACCCGATTTCTGGAACGACCCGATGTGGTCCGCATCCCGCTGGACCTCAAAGAGCCGCTCATGCGCGACCTTACGCTGGTCTGGCGCAAAAACGAGAAGCTTCCGCCCGCTGCTGCCGCATTCCGGGATATGCTCATTTCGACCGCACAATAATGTGTTTTATGAAAAAACAGAATTGCCCCGCGTCTGCCGGAAAAGATCCGGTGACGCGGGGCAATTCTGTCTAGGTATGAAAAAAGAGGTTTCGGATGTCTTGGCTCAGAAAAGGAACATCAGCAGGCGGCCATAGCCGTAGCACAGGGCAGCGAAGAGGAGCACCGAGGGCAGGGCCTTTGCCACAAGGTCGGCGAAGGTCGTGTGGTAGTAGTCTGTCGCCACAAAAGCACAGACGTGGGTGGGCGAAAGTTCCATTGCAGCCCATACCGCGCCCATCAGCATGGCGAGGAAGGGCAGGCCCTCGTCCGGGAAGGCCGTCATCGCGATGGGCATACACAGGGCGACCACGGCCTGTGAGCCGCCGATGATGGTGCCGAAGAAGAACAGCAGGAAGAAGGAGAGCGGCAGGGAGATGGGAAACTGACGGAAGAAGTCCGGCAGCGCGCCCAGCACGCCTGTGTGAGCCAGCACACCCTTGAACAGCATCACGAGATACATATTGCCCAGAAGCACCGGCTCTGCGGAACGGACGATGAGGTCTTTCAGGTCGCTCTTCCTGAAGTGATCGACAAAATAGTTCAGCAGGATGACGAAAGCGCCCGCAAAGGTCGCCGAGATGTTGCCGGCGATGATGATGGCAAGGACCAGGATCAGAGTCCAGAGGTTGCGTACCAGCGCCATAAGCTCCCTGCCGGTGTCCACTTTTCCCTCCACCGGGGGCATCTCGCGGGGGATCTTTCGCAGATAGGTGAAATAGACCACCAGACAGGCCAGAACCACCAGCGGGATCATGGACAGGATGAAGAGGCCGACGTTCTGGCCGCTCAGCGACATGGCCAGCAGGATGACCGGGAAGGTCGGCAGGAACATCTCCGGGATGTGCCGGTAGAAGCAGGAAACGAAGGTCTTCGACTTTGCATCCAGATAGTCCGCACAGGTCTTATCCACCATGTCGGCGCAGATGGTCATGACCGCTGCAGAGGGCAGAAGCCCCATGATGGCAGGAGAGATGATGGTGTTCAGCCGCCGGTTGCGCAGGAGATGGTCGAAGGAGTCCCGGGCGTTTTTCAGACGGCCCTTTTTCTCCATCATCAGCTGCAGGAAGATGATGACGTAAAAGCTCAGCAGAAGGTCGATGGTCTCCCATGCGATGGTCTGCCGGCCCAAGAGCAGCAATGCCTCCGTGACCGGGATCTGGAACAGAAGGATGGCGCTGAGGATGCCCGCCGTCATGGCAAGGTAGAGCGGATACTTCAACCAGATGATCACCACAATGATGCAGAAAATCAGACCAAGCTTCGCAACTTCCACGGTTTTTCCTCCTCCCGAAGTCTGCTGTGAAATTTCTTTGCACCACTAAGATAACATCTTGGGCAGGGGATGTCTAATCTCTTTCCAGAAGAGAACGATGAAATTTCGGAAGCCGAGAAGTTTCCGCCCGGAAAATTTGTGGAAAATGACCGGGAACTGCCCCGAAAGGGCGCAAATATACCCGATAAATGGCGTTTTAAGAGCAGAAATTTAGTCCAACGTCCAAAATTGGGGTCTGGGCGCTTGACAAAGCGGTGACAGGATAGTACACTCAAAAAGAAAATTGATGCATAGCATCTACAAAGTGAAAAAGATTCACAGAAGAACGGGCGTCTCCGAACTGAAAAACGGAAGGAGGCTTGGGGCATGACGCTGTTTTCCTACGAGATTTTCGATGCAGTTGCGAGGCAGGGCAGCTTTAACAAGGCGGCCCAGCAGCTGCACCTGACCCCCTCTGCCATCAGCCACGCCATCGCGGTGATGGAGGCTGAACTGGGCTTTACCTTATTCAACCGCGGCAAAAACGGCGTGACCATGACCAGCTACGGCGCCTCGCTCTACCCGTCCATCCGGGCGGTGCTCAACAGCGACGAGGCCCTGCAGCAGA
>OGKF01001197.1_pt1 | contig 12191 bp, 11 predicted proteins | sample 1572391 | NCBI WGS metagenome assembly OGKF01 (sample SAMEA2582095, study PRJEB24529) | metagenome | biome: Human gut stool | place: China | collected 2011
GGAAGCCCTTCTCGTCCAGATAAGCGCGGATCTCCTTCAGGATCTGGCTGCGCTTCACGAAGGTGTCCTTCACCTCGGGGTTTGCGATCAGGTCCACGTAGCGCTGACGGTAACGCATCTCGGTGTCGGTCAGGCCGTGGAACTTCTCGGGCAGGGGACGCAGGCTCTTGGCCAGCAGGGTCAGCTCGGTGGCGCGCACGCTCAGCTCGCCGGTCTTGGTGCGGAACACCTCGCCCTTCACGCCGATGATATCGCCCACGTCCAGCTTCTTGAAGGCGGCGTAAGGCTCTTCGCCCAGCTCATCGCGGCGGACGTACAGCTGAATGTCGCCCTTATCGTCCCGCAGGTGGGCAAAGCTTGCCTTGCCCATTACGCGCTTGGACATCATACGGCCAGCCAGCGCCACGGTCTTGCCGCTGTCGGTCTCGTTGGGCAGGTCGGCAAACTCGGCCTTCAGATCGGCAGAGTAGGCATCCTGCGGGTACTTGGTCAGGGTGAAGGGGTCGTGGCCTGCAGCCTGCAGGTCGGCCAGCTTCTGGCGGCGCACCTGCACCTGCTCGCTCTCGGACAGGCCCTGCGCCGGGTTCTTCTTTTGTTCTTCCATGGTTTCTCCTATTCGTTTGGCCTGCTCAGCCTGCAGCGTGGGTAATGTTCAGCACGGTGTACTCCACGGTGTGGCCGGTGGGCAGCAGCACTTCGGCCTTGTCGCCCACAGCCTTGCCCAGCAGGGCGTGGCCCACGGGGCTTTCGTCGCTGATCTTGCCGTTCAGGGGGTCGGCTTCGGTGCGGCCCACAATGTCGTACTCCTCGTTCTCGTCCTCGCCGGTCATGAGGATGGTGACGTGGGTGCCCACAGAGACATTGTCCACGCTCAGCTCGCTCTCATCAATGATGACGGCGTTCTTGATCATCTGCTCCAGTTCGGTGATGCGGTTCTCCACCAGACCCTGCGTATTCTTGGCCTCGTCGTACTCGCTGTTCTCGGAAAGGTCGCCGTGGCTGCGTGCTTCCTTGATCTCTTCGGCCAGCTCCTTGCGGCGCACCGTTTTGAGGTATTCCAGTTCCTCCTGCATTGCCTTCAGACCGGCAGCGGACATTTTGATCTCTTGTGCCATGTTGAGAATCTCTCCTTGTCTCTATTTGTGCTGTGCAGCCGCAAAGCCGCACAAGAATGCCATTTTGACTACATTATTATAATAGCAGGCGGCTGCTTTGTCAACAAAAAAGGCGGCGGTAGGGCAGAAAAATGTGTCGGCTGGAGCAAATAACGGAACAGCCCGCTCTTCAAAAAAGGAGAACGGGCTGTTTTGATTCCATTGGGTGTTACTTGGCAGACGGTTTCATCTGCTGTGCCTTTTTCCACGCGCGAATGGCTTTTACGGTGGAGACCGGCACATGGGGGTCGAATTTGTCCGGATGCTCACTGCTGCGCAGCGTCATCAGCTCGTTTTCAATTGCCCACTGTGCAGCCTGCTGTGCATCGGTGTCGTCGGTGTCGATATCGGTATAAGCGGCTTCGGCAGCAGGAGCAGGCTGTCCGGCATCTTTCCAGAGCACTTCGGCCAGTTCGATGCGGGTTTCCGGGATGGCGGTACCCTTGGGCAGATGATGAATCAGCCACATCTCGGTGCCCAGCTGATGCAGCCCGCCCACCAGCAGTGCACCGCCAATGATCGTTACCGCAGTGCTGATGGCAGGGCCAACAGAGGCGTCGACAGGGGCGTCGTCGATCGCGGGAGCGCTGGAGCGGTACTGTGCAGTCAGTGTGATGTCCTGAGCGGGCATGAGGAAAGATGTTTTGCTTGCAGTCAGATCAAAGCCTGTGCTGGTCAGATCAGACAGAGCACTGGCAGGGGAGACCACCCACCGCTCAAACTCCATGCCGTCCTCCATGCCGTCCTGAGCCGGAGCGGCAGACAGATTAACCTGAGTTCCGTCTTGAATCTGTGTGGTAGGGGGCAGTGCAGTAACGCCGCCGTCGATGGATGCTGTGCCGGATACGACATTTACGAAGTAGCCGGTGCGCTCAACAAGTTCCTGATAGCCGGTTTCATCTCCATTATCGTGGAACACAGCAACCGTACCGGCATTATTGCTGTGTAGTTTCAACTTCTTTTGGCTGTCAGCATTGCCGGTTGTTGTAATAGGGCGGGGAAGTTTAAGATCGCTGTCCATAACCAGAACAGTTGCTTCATCTTTGTAGTCATCGGCAATGGTGATCAACTGATCTTCTTCCATACAGATATCATTGGTATTATTCTCGAAATGCACATCTTTACCAATGAAAACAGAGTTCGGGTTTGATTGTACTTTAACGCCATAGAGGCTGTTGCTGATTGTTCCGCCGGTGATATTAACGGTTGCGTTGAGAGCGCTGCGGATAGCAGCAGATTTTTGGGACCTTACGGTTCCACTTTTGAAATTGAACGTTGCGCCAGATACGACTGCAATCGTAACATACGTTCCTTGCATGCCTTCCAGCAGAATATTTTTTCCGTTTTGTTCTTCAATCGTTGTGTTGTCTCCAGTATCAAGCGCACGGCCACCTACCAGATTCTTAATAGTACCGCCATGGATATACACTTGCTTATCGTGGTTCAGATTGATAGTGGGAGAACGGAGCGACTCGTTTATGAATGTTCCATCGTTGATTTCAATCTCTTGACTGGAATTTCCGAGAATAACACTGCGTGAATCTGAATGAAAATACCCATCATTGATTGTTAAAACGCTGTTGGAACGCGTGTCAATGACGTAGCTGGTGGATGTTGTATAGCGTCCACTGCCGTTGATTTCTACCGTACCATTATTGCATACGATAGATGATGAATTGCTATTGAACTGACCGTCATTGATCACGGCCTTTGCGCCGGAGGATACTGTGATCAGGGGATGGGGTTTTGAAACAGCATCAGAATAGCCAAGTAAGTGGTCAGAACCTTCAAGAACGAGAGTGCCTTGCTTTACGACAATAAAATCATTCTGATTTTGTGCGATATTGATGTTGCCCATTATACGAAGGGTGACAGTGCAATTCGGGGCGTCAATCACAAGATGCCCCTGTGCATTTTCGCAGGGCAGCAGATCATAGGTGGCAGTCTCTGTGATTCTGACCTCAGTGTCATGGGTGAGGTCGAGCTCATTACTGCCCGTCTCCGCCGCAAATGCAGAGACTGCCCCGACAGGCAGAAATGTCAGTGCCATGCTGAATGCCAGCAGCAGGCTGATAAGTCGCGTTTTCATATAAATTCCTCCTTGATACGACTTTTGCGGGCGGATCGTGTCTGCGCGGATCGTGGATAAAAAAGACTCGCCCTTCTTTATTCTACCCCCCCAACAAAAATCAAGTATTATCAAGGGATTCAGACAGGATTGGAAAGACGCCTAAAAATGGCGGAGATTTTTAGAGGACCAGAGAAAAAATGACAACAAAAAGCCCCGCTGACAGAGGGAAAGCGGAGCAGGGCATCATGGAAGCCAAGAGCGCAGACACCTTCAAGCCCGAAGGCTGGACACCGAAGTTCAGCGTGATCGAAACCTGGAATAAGGCATTCCCCAAGGCAGCGTAAATTGTAAATTTTCTCGTACAAAAGACGGTGCTTTTTGCGTGCCAGCAGACAGGTCTCCCTTCATTCACGCATTTTTTAGGGCGATTCACGCAGATTTGCTTCCAAAATCCGGTAAAGTGTGAGATAATCAAGGTACTGTAATACATACCCCCCCCCCGTAAAAATACGAGGGGAAAAAGGAGGCAATCTGCATGAAACTACGCAAGCTTGCAAGACAGCTGGCCGCAGCGGCGGTGGCAGGGGCCATGGCCCTGAGCCTTTGCATGCCCGCGCTGGCCGAAACGTGGGATATGTCCAACACGGAGAAATACCCCAACGGCAAAGGCTCGTGGATCTCCGTGTACCGCAATGAGGACATCGCCGACCACCCCGAGCTCAACGGCCAGTTTTTGGAGATCTGGAATAGCAGCGACAAGCCAGACCCAATCAAGGAAAAAGACGAAGCCCCTGTTCTTTCGGGCAGCTTCGAAACGCTTGATTTGAACGGTAATGAAGGCACCACGGTCCATGCCACGCTGCAGGATGCCCATATGGAATACAACGCCGATTCAAGTCCCACCCTTACTACGTCTGGCAAAGTCGAGCTCACCCTGAGCGGCAGCAACACGGTCACGCACAACAATACCAACAAGATGGCCATCGACATTGACGACGACGGTTGGCCCGACTACACCCCGGGGCGGCTCACCATCAAGGGCAGCGGCAGCCTGACGGCCACCAATACGTTGTCCAGCGGCATCCGGATTCGGAACGGCACGCTGGATGTGACAGACGGCACCGTGAACGCGACCGCTGCGGATAACGGCATCTATGCCCTAGGCAACACCGTACAGGTAAGCGGCGGCACCCTGTGCGCAACTGCCACCGGCGAACACGGTACCGGCATCGAAGCCAGCCATAACGGCCAAGTAACGGTGAGCGGCGGCAAGCTGACGGCCAGCGGCGGCAGCTATGGCATCGTTGCGGGCCAGCTGGAAATGAGCGGCGGTACCCTGAATGCCAGTGCCAATGGAACCGCCGCCATTACAGGTTCAAGCATTACGGTAAACGGCGGTGTGCTGAATCTGGAAGACAATACGGCACCCGATGGAATCATTTCCAAAGATCTTAACGTAACGAATGGTTGGCTGACGGCAAAGGGCCAGACCGTGTCCGCGAACAACATAACGGTTTCCGGCGGCGTTATGGAAGCAGACGAGCTCAACTGTAGCCAGCTCAACGTCAGCGGCGGCTGGGTGGAAGCCGACACGCTGAAGCCGAGGGAGAATGATGGCACGATCAACCTCAGCGGCGGCAACGTAAAGCTGAAAAGCGTGCCCGACAGCAGCTTCATTGTCAGCTTCTCCGAACGGGCGCGGCTGACCATTACGGAGCCCGTCTCTGAAGAAGCGGTCAGCGCACTGGTCGAGGCTTTCAAAAACGCGAACGCGCAGAGCGATCTGTACACCACCGCCTACCTGCGCTACAAGCCCACTGACTACAACGCCATCCCGGATGATGTCGGCTGGGACGGCATCTACGTGGTGTATCAGGGCACCCAGACGGACCCTGACCCGAACCTTGCCACAGACGACAACAAGCCCCTGCTGCCCAGCGACATTGTCGAGATCGGCGGGGCACCTGAAGGCGACGCAGGCGGTGCCATTGCCGCCGTAGTCCTTGGCAGCGCAGCCGTGTGGGGCGGCTACGAGGTGGTGACGCGGGTGATCCTGAATGAACTGTTGCCCGAGGGTGCAGCCATCCCTGCAAACCGCGGCCAGCTGGCATTGCTGGTATGGAACAATGCAGGCAGGCCCGAACCCGCCGCACAGCCCGCGTTTGCGGATGTGGCCGACACTGACATGGCAAAGGCTGCACAGTGGTGCGCGGAGCAGGGCATCATGGAGACCAAGAGCGCAGACACCTTCAAGCCCGAAGGCTGGACACCGAAGTTCAACGTGATCGAAACCTGGAATAAGGCATTCCCCAAGCACTAAAACACGAAGCCCCCGGTAGTCGCAGTACCGGGGGCTTTTTGTTGTATTGGGTCGAGAAATATGCTATACTGAAAATAAGGCGCTGATCGTATCGACCGGTGGTCATGCTCTCTTGCCCGAATCGCTGATTCTTCCTGTACATGGAACGAAGCAGGGGGTCCGGGAGGAAACTTTTTTGAAGGAAACCGCCCGGAGCCCTGAAGGCGAAGGGAGGGATGTCGGATGACTCTGTTGGAGACTCTCGCACTGCTCACGTTCATTCTCACACTGCTGGGCCTGATCGTGGATATGATTCGTCTGACCGTTGAGGTCATGGCAAAAACTTCGCAGAAGAAAGACGATGATAACAAAAAAGATTGACCGCCAACGGTTCCCAGCCACGCGGTCAATCTTGATTGCAGGGTAAGGAGCTGACCATGATAGGACCAGCGCCCCTTCTATTTTTATTATACCGTATCACTGCGCATTGTCAAGCTTTTTGCCCGCAAAAACCCCCGCTGACAGAGGGAAAAGTGTCAACGGGGGTCGGGGTGATGTCGTATTTCGGTGGGAACTCCTTCAGTCAGAACCTGACGGTTCTGCCAGCTCCCTCGGTGAGGGGGGCTGTCTGCGCAGCAGACTGGGGGAGTTGATTTTTACCGTTTAATCGTCTGCGCTCTCGTCCAGATTGCCCAGCTTCTTGGCCTGCTCCACAACGGCAGGCACCAGCATCTCGGGCAGAACCTCGTAGCGGGCAAACTCGGTGGTGAACCAGCCGCGGCCCTGCGTGGTCTGCCGGATGAAGGTGGTAAAGTTTGCAAGCTCTGCCAGCGGCACTTCAGCGATGATGGTCTGCAGGCCGTCCTCGTCCGGCTCCATGCCCAGCACGCGGCCGCGGCGCTTGGTCACATCGCCCATGATATCGCCGGTGTTGTCGTTCGGCACATGAGCCTTCAGGGTGTGGATGGGTTCCAGAATGACCGGGCCGGCCTCCGGCATAGCGGCCTTGTAAGCCAGCTTTGCGGCCATAATAAAGGCCATCTCGGAGCTGTCCACCGGGTGGTAGCTGCCGTCCAGCAGGGTGGCTTTCAGGCCCACCACGGGGTAGCCTGCAAGCACGCCCTTTTCGGCGGCAAGGCGCACGCCCTTCTCAACAGCCGGGAAGAAGTTCTTGGGCACGCTGCCGCCGAACACCTTCTCCTCAAACACCACCTGCTCGCTGTCGCAGGGCTCAAAGTTGATGACGACATCGCCGAACTGGCCGTGACCGCCGGTCTGCTTCTTATGACGGCCCTGCTTCTGGCAGGCCTTGCGGATGGACTCGCGGTAGGCGATGCGGGGTGCTTCCAGCCCGATCTCCACGCCGAACTTGTTCTTGAGCTTGGCCTTCACCACGTCCAGATGCTGCTCGCCCAGACCGCCGATCACCTGCTGATGAGTCTCGGCATTGTTCTCGTAGCTCAGGGTGGGGTCTTCTTCCATCAGGCGGGCCAGCGCGCTGCTGATCTTGCCCTCGTCGCCCTTCTTGGCCACAGTGACGGCCATGAACAGGCTGGGCTTGGGGAACACGGGGGCGGGCAGCTTGACCACGCGCTCAGCGTCGCACAGGGTGTCGCCGGTCTTGGCGCTCACCAGCTTTGCCACTGCGCCGATGTCACCGGCAATGATGCCGTCGGAGTCCACCTGCTTTTTGCCAATGACGGTGAGGGGCTTGGAGATCTTCTCCACATCGCCGGTGCGGGCGTTGGTGAGGGGTTCGCCTGCAGTCACCTTGCCGCTGACCACGCGCAGGTAGCTCAGCTTGCCCACAAAGGGGTCGGCCACGGTCTTGAACACGTAGGCGGCGGTAGGCTCGTCCACGGTGCAGTGCAGTTCCACCGGCTCGCCGGCGGCATCCTCGGCCAGCGTGCTGGCTTCGTGCTCCGGGCTGGGCAGCAGCTTGTGCATGTTGAACAGCAGCATATCCAGCGCCTGCTGGTTCACGGCGCTGCCGCAGAACACGGGGGTGATCAGGCCGTCCTTGACGCCCTTGCGCATGCCTTCCACGATCTCCTCGGTGGTGAAGGCTTCGCCGCCGAAGAACTTTTCCATCAGCTCATCGTCGGTCTCAGCAATGGCTTCGCTCATGGCCTCGATCAGGCCCTGAAAACGGTGGCCGATGTCCGGCAGGTCCACCTGGATCTGCTTGCCGCCCTCGTACTTGAAGGCCTTCTGGCTGAACAGGTTGATGTACACGGGGGTGCCGTCGTCCAGCTTGGCGGGCACCACGCAGGGGCAGACGGTGGAGCCGAACTTGATCTTCATATCCTCAAGGATCTTGAAGTAGTTGGCATTCTCCAGATCGCACTTGGAGACGAACACCATGGTAGCCTTGCCATTCTTGCGGGCCAGCTGGAACGCCTTTTCCGCACCCACAGTCACGCCGCTGCGGCCGGACACCACCACCAGCACGCTCTCGGCTGCGCGGATGCCCTCGTACTCACCGGCCTCGAAGTCGAACAGGCCCGGCGCATCGATCAGGTTGTACTTGATGCCCTCGTACTCCACGGGGACGACCGATGCAGACAGGCTGGCCTTGCGCTTTGCTTCCTCGGGGTCAAAGTCCGAAATCGTGGTGCCGTCCTCGACCCGGCCCATACGCTCGGCAGCGCCCGAAAAATAGACCAGCGCCTCGGTGAGCGTGGTCTTGCCGCTGCCGGCATGACCGGCAATCAGGATATTGCGGATGTTGTTGCTTGCGTATTTCATATCGGTTTTTCCCTCATTTCCGCCGCACGGAGCATTCTCTCCGCTTTTGTGGCATATTTTACAAAGATAATACCACACTCAAAATGATTTTTAAATATTTCGTTTGAAAATTCTGACGAATCAAGCGCCAAACTTCGGGGCAAGGTTTTGTGCAAGTTGCACGGCAGTGCCAAAGTTTATTGTAAAATCCACAGCGATACGCTATAATAAAAGGCAGAATAAAGGCACAAGGAGCATACCAAAATGAAACGCACGGATTACATCAACTGGGATGAATATTTCATGGGCATTGCGCTGCTCACGGCCATGCGCTCCAAGGACCCCAACAGTCAGGTGGGCGCGTGCATCGTCAGCTCGGAAAACAAAATTCTGTCCTTGGGCTACAACGGTATGCCCATTGGCTGCAGCGACGACGAGATGCCCTGGGAGCGGGAGGGCGCACCGCTGGACACCAAGTATATGTACGTGTGCCACGCCGAGCTGAACGCCATCCTCAACAGCGCCCACAATAACCTGAAAGGTGCGCGGGTGTACGTGACGCTGTTCCCCTGCAACGAGTGCACCAAGGCCATCATCCAGTCGGGCATTGCCGAGGTGGTGTACTACGGCGACAAGTACCACGACAGCGATTCCAGCGTGGCGGCGCGGTTCATGTTCAAAAAGGCCGGCGTGAAGCTGACTGCCTATCAGTCCACCGGACGGAAGGCAGAGCTGGAGCTGTAAGCTTCCTCTTGACCTTCCCGATGCAACGTACTATAATAGAATCATAGCTTGAATAAATATTCAAGAATGCTTGCATAGAGAGGGAAATATACAATGAGCCTGAAGAACCGCAGCTTTTTGAAGCTATTGGACTACACCCCTGCCGAGATCGAAGAACTGCTGGACCTTGCCGCAGACCTGAAGGCAAAAAAGAAGGCCGGCATCCGCCACAATGACCAGCTGGCAGGCAGGAACATCGCCCTGATCTTTGAAAAGACCTCCACCCGCACCCGTTGCAGCTTCGAGGTCGCTGCCCACGATCTGGGCATGGAAGTGACCTACCTTGACCCGTCCGGCAGCCAGATCGGCAAGAAGGAGTCCATCGCCGACACTGCCCGTGTGCTGGGCCGCATGTTCGACGGCATCGAGTACCGCGGCTATGGCCAGCAGATCGTGGAAGACCTTGCCCACTACGCCGGTGCGCCGGTGTGGAACGGCCTGACCAATGAGTTCCATCCCACCCAGATCCTGGCCGACTTCCTCACCATCCGGGAGCACTTTGGCCACCTGAAGGGCATCAACTTCGTTTACTTCGGCGATGCCCGCTATAACATGGGCAACAGCCTGATGGTGGGCTGCGCCAAGATGGGCCTGAACTTCACCGCCTGTGCACCCAAGAAGTACCAGCCGGACGCTGCCCTCGTGGCCGAGTGCCAGAAGATCGCTGCCGAGACCGGTGCCACCCTCACCTTTGAGGAGGACCCCGCCAAGGCCGCCAAGGGTGCCGACGTGCTGTACACCGATGTGTGGGTGTCCATGGGTGAGCCGGTGGAGGTGTGGGCTGAGCGCATCAACGACCTTGCCGCCTACCAGATCAACCAGAAGCTGATGGACATTGCAGGCCCGCACGCTGTGTTCATGCACTGCCTGCCCGCCTTCCACGACCATAAGACCACCGTGGGCAAGGAGATGGGCGAGCGCTTTGGCCGCGATGCCATGGAAGTGACCGATGAAGTGTTTGAAGGCCCCCAGAGCATCGTGTTCGACGAAGCCGAGAACCGGATGCACACCATCAAGGCCGTGATGGCTGCGACCCTTGGCTATGTAAAATAACGGATCACAAACAAAAAAGGGAGGCTGCGTTTGCAGTCTCCCTTTTGCTTTGCCTGTTAGGCCTCCTTCAGCTTCAGCACGCCAGCCTGTACCAGACGCTTGCGCAGCAGTGTACCCACGATGCAGCTCACCACGATCTTGGCGAGGTCCAGCGCAATGAACGGGTACACGCACACCGAAAGCGCATAGCCCAGCTCGCACTGCATCTGGAACACGAACCATGCGGTGCCCAGCACGTAGCAGGCGGCATCGCCCAGCACAAGGCCGATGCCGGAGATCACCGGCTGGCCCTTGCTCTTTTCGATGAACAGACCGCCGATGAAGGCCAGCAGCAGGTAGCCCACCAGATAGCCGCCGGTGGGGCCTGCCAGCTTGGCAATGCCCGCGCCGTAGCCGGAGAACACCGGCACGCCCACAAGGCCGATGAGCAGATACACCGCCACGCTCAGGGTGCCGAACTTGGGCCCCAGCAGCCATGCGGTCAGGCAGATGACAAAATTTGACAGCGAAATGGGAATGGCCCCGATGGGCACGCTCAGCGGGCCAAGCACGCACAGCGCGGCGGCCATCAGCGCAGTGACAGCCATCTGATAGGTGGTCAGTTTTTTGTTTTTCATAGAATAGAATTCCCCTCTGTTAAAAATTTACAAGGCATCTGTGGCCGAGTATAACGCGGCAGAGGGAAGACGGTCAACAATGAAGTTGCAGCAGGGTTTACAATAGGGCGTGTTGTAATGCGTCGTAGAATATGGTAAGATGATAACAAAAAAGATTGACCGCCCTGCTTCCAAACTGTGCGGTCAATCTTTTTGACAAACGGGATGGAAAGCTGACCCTTGCAGTCAGCGCCCCTTCTGTATTTATTATACCGCATCAGCGTTATTTGTCAAGGAGGTTCCCCATGGGTGGAGGACATGTTTCGCGGCCGGACTTCGGGATGCCGCAGCCGGACCCGGCCTACCCACTGACCGAGTTCTACCTGCTTTTGCAGCACGCACTGGACAAAGCGGGCCGCTTTGTGCTGCCTGCGCTGTATGCCCGCGTGCAGGCACCGGCCCGGCACATCTATCTGGACGAGGCGCGGGAATATTTGAGCCTTTCGCCTACCGGGCGGGAGGGGGATATCCGCCTGCTGGCCGAGGGCAGTCTGCAGCTGCTGTACAGCACCCTGCACGTCCAGCCGGACGGCGCGCCTGCAGCCCTGCTGCTCACCGAGGAGTGCACCCGCGCCACGGTGGCGGTGCAGCTGCTGCCGCCCTTTGTGTGGGAGGACCCGCTGCCGCCGCTGCCGGACACCCCTGCGGCGCTGACGCTGCAGCTGACCATGCAGGATGTGATGCAGGCCGATACCGACCCGGCAGCGCTGGGCAGAAAGCTGGCTGGCACAGCGGCGAACAAGCGCTGGCTGCACCATCCGAAGGCCGAGACCTTCCTTGCAGAACGGGTGGCCCTGCTGCAGAGAGTATACAAAAGGTGATTTTCATAAATTTTTCCAGCAATGCAATCTTCGGGGGCGTTCAGCCGTGTATAGGGTGAATGTCCCCCGTGGAACACGAATTCCACCAGCCCTGTACAGGCGGTAAAGGAGAGCTTGAAACTATGGGACAGCTGACCAGAAACGAAGTATTTACGCTGGCAGTGCAGAAATACAGCGATGCTGTTTACCGCGCTGCCATACACAACAGCCGATGCACAGCCGATGCCGAGGACGTGGTGCAGGATGTCTACGAGAAGCTCCTGCATTATAATGGTACGTTTGAGAGTGAGGAGCACCTCAAGGCGTGGCTGCTGCGGGTGGCCATCAACCGCTGCCGGGACCTGACCCGCGCAGCCCATCAGAAGGACACCGAGCTGGACGAGAACCTGCCCGCGCCCGATGCGTTTGAGGACGGCAGTGTGCTGGACGCAGTGCGCGCCCTGCCGGAAAACTACCGCAATGCCATCTATCTGCATTACTACGAGGGGTACACGGCGGCGGAGATCGGCCGGATGATGGGCGCACCGTCCAACACGGTGCTGAGCTGGCTGCGGCGTGCCCGGGCGCAGTTACATACGATGCTGAAGGAGGAGATCGAAGATGAGGTGGTATGAGTACAAGATGGAG
>OGKF01001199.1_pt1 | contig 12184 bp, 8 predicted proteins | sample 1572391 | NCBI WGS metagenome assembly OGKF01 (sample SAMEA2582095, study PRJEB24529) | metagenome | biome: Human gut stool | place: China | collected 2011
GGGATGGACTTTAATTAACACTATTATTAATATTAAATTTTGAATTTATGAACAAAAGGATTTTTACCTTGTTAACAGCTGGTTTACTGCTAGGTGGACCTGCTTTTAATGCTGCGTATGCCGCTACTGATCTTACGACTAAGACCGTAATTTCCTATAGCGAGAATAAGACGGCTCTTGCTAATGGAATGAGCTTTTATCTAGGTGCGTCTGAGAATACGTTGTTGAAGGTTACAGATGTTCTTACGACGAAGGACAAAAAGAAGGTTATTTCTTTTGGTGATGCTAACGGTGATGTGACTACAGGAGTCGTATTTACTATCCGTAATTATTCATCTAACTCTTTTGAGTTGTGGGCTAATGTTGGTGGTGTGGCTTATCAGGTAGTTACCGATAAAGACGGTAATGCGTTGACTGCCGCTACCGGCAACAATCTTTCTGAGTTGAATGCTAAGTTCGCTGTATCAGAGGGCAAGTTGAAATTCTCAGGTTTGTATACAGTAACTGTACCTACAAAAGAAGTAAAGAATGGCTTGAAAGCATTCTCTTGCTCAGAGGGTATTGATGCCGCTTATTTGAATGACTATAATTCAAATGGCACAACATTGTCATTCGATTATACAACGAATGAACTGGTTGGAAATTTGTTTGATAAGGTTGTTCCCGTATCATTTACGGATGAGGTTGTGGCAACTCAACCTTCTGATGAGAATAAGTTGGCTGCCGGTACTTATTTCGTGAAAGGTGATTCGAAGAAAGTTAAGGCATTTGTTAGTGCGGTAAATGCAGAGACTCCAGATAATGACGCAATCTTGACAGCGGCTCAAGAAATTACATTCTTAGCTTTAGATCCCTCTAATCGTTATGACATCAATGGTAAGCAAGACAATGAGGGATATGCTTTGTATTGGATGAAGGGATCGGTTGCTACGGCCAACGCTGACTCTTGCTCTAACGCAAACTTTACGATTACGGCGAAAGACGTATTGAATGAGGATGGTAAATTGACGTTGACTGTTGATTACAAGAAAAAAGATCAAACAACAGCTGCGACGAAGGTTTACGTAGCTGCTGTTAAGCCATCTGTTTCTGATACGAAAACTTATGTTACTTCTGTTTTAATGTCAGGAACGAAATATTCCGCTATCCATCCTCAACTAGGTGAAAACTCTTACCTTGACGCTTCAGTATTGTTGAAGAAGAACATTGAGAATGTGGTTAATATCTACTTCACTAGCTCAACCAAGAGTGAGAATGATGAGGCTGATTCACAAACTGAGTACCATAAGTATTTGACAATAGATCCTGCTGATGGTTCAAGCTTAAGTGTCGCCGCTTATAATAGCGTAGATTTCACTATGCCGGTATCACAATGGATCGTTTCTGGCTTCAACGGCAAATATGAATTTACATTGACAAACCGTGAGACTGGTGATGATTTAGTATTACGTTTACAACCTAATGGTGCTGAAGGTGGCTATAAGGTAGTTAACGCTAAGTACAACGGCACTGATGTAACAATCGCCGCAAATAAGGGTGTAACAACAGCGTTAGCTTTAGCAAACAATACTTCCGTTAAGTTCAACACGATCGCTACGACTCGTACGGACGGATATAAGGTATTCACGGATACTCAGATCGCAGAAGGCTTTAAGATGACATTCAATGGTAAGGACGCGTTATTTGGAGAGAAAGCTCTTTACGCTATTGATGACAATGCTACTAAAACAATGAAGGCTTCAACCAAAGAGGAGAATTTAATCGTTCTTTATCCGGAAAGAATAAAGGGAGCGAAAGATCATTCTACTAAATCTCTGCAAGGTGTTGAGGATTATGTGATAAGCACAAATGCTTTCGCTTATTTGAATGATAAGGGAGAGGTTGTCATGAAGGCTGATGGCGATACATTGGTTGTTCCGACTTATGTCTTGCGTTATACGGAGGCTAAAGGTGATGATGCTAAATATCTTGGCGATGCCGCGTCTAGAGATAAGGCTGCTGATGCCGCTACAGAGTTCGCTGTTGTTAAGAATGCCGCTGGTGGTTATTCTTTAGTTGCGGTGAGCGCTGTAACAGACGGTAAGCTTAGCTATGATGGCTCAACTGGTAGTAGTGCAAAAATGGCTAGCGTAAATACTACTTCTATGGCTATTACTTATGCGGCCAATCGTTACCAATCTGCTGATGATATTAATAAGACTTACGCTAACGTTGAGGTTTTGGACGCTAATCCGTTCAACCCGTCATTGGCCGCTAAGCCTCGTCACGCTTCTTTCGACAACATGTTAGGTTCTATCAACTATCAGTTGAATAAGAATGGCTTCAACGAGGGCATCTTGTCCGCTGAAAGCATGATCTTCTGGTTGGATACAGCGGATAGCAAGGCTAAGACTCCGTCATTCTATATCTCTAAGGGTATTGAGGTGGCTGAAGGTGAGGAAAAACCGGCTGAGAGAATGTTCATGTTCAATCCGACAGATTCTTTGCATTATTTCGTTGAAGGTTCTGCGCAACAATATACGGACGAGAAATATTATTTGGAAGGTTCAGGCAAGTCTGAGACGAAGGTTATCTTCCGCCCGGCTATCCTTACGGGTGTTGATACAATCACTACTACCGTGAAAGGTGAGACCGTTAAGGTTGTTAAGGAGCTTAACGATGACAAGAGCGTGAAATCAACAGATCGATTGGATGCGTTCAAATTTAATATCACACTTGCGGAGGGCGATGGCGAATATTTCGTTTCTTCTCAAAGAAAGATCAAAGAAGGGGATGTTTATAAGACGGCTTATGTATATGCTTTGAATGGTATGTTAGGTCTAACAACAAATCAAGAAAAAGCAATGGTATTCACTCTCGGCACAGAAGTCCCGACAGCCAACGAATCTATCGACGCAAAAGAATCCTCTATCGTAGTTGTAGCCGGTAACGGTGTCGTAACTATCCAAGGTGCCGCAGGCGAGACTGCTTACGTTCGTACTGTATTAGGCCAGACAGTTGCTGAGACAGTTCTTACTTCCGACAACGCTACTATCGCCGCCCCTGCTGGTGTAGTATTCGTAACGGTAGGTAACGAGACAGTGAAAGTAGCTGTAAAATAAGGATATTCAATAAAGGAATAATGAAATAAGATAATCAACAATTCCCGTGAGGGTTTCGATCCCAAGTAATCCGTGACGGATGAACAGGCGGGAGTTGGATTAATATTAATACTAAAGTAATAAATTAAGAGGTCCGTAAGTACCTCCGTGAGGAGGAAGTACGGATAAAGGAACAAGAGGATGCGTCGATATAATGTACGCATCCTCTTTTGTGTTTATAGCGGGTGTTGAGGATAAATCCTGCTTCTACTTGCAAAAGAGCGAGATAAGCAACGGCACGCTGATCTCGAGGATAATCCCGTGAATAATAGCCACAGGTACGATATTCTTTCCGGAATACCGGCTGATAACGGGAAGACAAACATCCATAGAATTGATTCCCGCCACGGATACCGGAGCGAATTTACCAAAGAAAGAGGCATACAACGGTGCCCCGAATAAAGCTAACATTTCCCGGATGATATTAGCCAATAACGCGATAGCCCCGAGTTGCGAAGCGATTTCTATCCCTGCCGACGCCTCTTTCAGTTGTACGATAAGCAAGGAGGATAAGGAATAATAAGCGAATCCGCTTCCTACAGCCATACAATCATATATATTCCACGAGGTCAATAACAAACTCGCCGCCGCAGAGAATACTAACGTGCCGATGATCGTAAAGAACGGCAGTAACAAACTGGAAAACCGGATATCCTTTACCATCTTTCCTAATTCGGCGTTTGCTCCCAGATTCAATCCTACTTGGATAACGAGAGCGTATAGCAAGAATTGCGGTAGTTTTTCGCAATACGTGGAGATAGTCGTGTTGGCGAAGGTTCCGCAAAAGATTCCCGCTGTGAAACATAAGATAACGATTAGGTTATTTTTCATTGAGACCTCCTTTCTTGATAAATAATTTATAAGCGATAAAAGATGCTACCAGACTTCCCAATACTCCGCAAATAGCTAGTATGGCAGCTTGTATTCCAAACTCACCAATATTATTCAGCAAAGATTGGTTGGCTCCTATGGTAATACCAAATATGAACAACATCGTGAAAATCGTATAAGAGATGGAATGTTCCAATCCCTTGAAAGCGGGGACGTGTCGGCATAAATAACCGACGCTTATCCCCAGACCTAATAGACCTAGAATGATAAACATAAGCATATTGTATTTTGAGATGCGCAAGACATCCTTTCCCCGGAAACGAAGCATACGAATACTCCCTCTTTTCCGCAGAAGTTAAACTTGAGTGCAATTAATACCTAGATGTAGGTGTAGAAGAGAACTATAAAAAGAAGTCCTCTCAAGAAGAGTATGAATGGATTTAGACAAAACCGCTGAACCAATGAACATGCACGATCGTGTTACCCGAGAAAGCTCGGGTATACCATCTTTTTGAGTTGTTCAGAAGCTTCTTGTTCATCTTATTTGTATCATTGTTTGATTTCCGGTGCAAAGGTAGTAATAAATTAGAGATTCTAAAACTTTTTCTAGAATCGGATATATAAGGGACTTGACTTGGATTTTGGATCTTTTTATGTACATTTGAGGTCCTACCCGCTATTGGGCCAACTAAAAACGGATAGAACAGATATGATTAAAAGATAAGATTGGTTATGAGGAAAAGAATGATTTTAACAGCATTGGCGGCTGCCGCTATCCCTACGTTGTTGATGGCGGCGGATGAGGCGAGATTAATGCGCTTTCCGGCTACAAATGGTTCAGAGATTGTATTCTCGTACGCTGGCGATTTATATAAGGTCCCGGCTACAGGTGGTGAGGCACAGCGATTGACATCGTATGTGGGGTATGAGATGTTTCCCCGTTTCTCCCCGGATGGTAAGACGATCGCTTTTACGGGACAGTACGACGGTAACACGGAAGTGTACACGATGCCCTCTTCCGGCGGTGAGCCATTGCGTATCACTTACACGGCTACGAATAGCCGTGACGATCTGGGCGATCGCATGGGCCCGAATAATATCGTGATGACTTGGACACCGGACGGTAATGGTATTGTTTACCGCAACCGCATCAGCGATGGGTTCTCCGGTAAGTTATATACGGTAAATAAAGAAGGTGGCCTTTCCGAGGTGGTTCCCTTGCCCGAGGGCGGCTTTTGTAGCTATTCGTCCGACGGAAAACAATTGGCTTACAACCGGGTAATGCGTGAGTTCCGTACATGGAAATACTATAAGGGTGGTATGGCCGATGATATCTGGGTGTATAATCCGGAGAAGAAAAGTGTAGAGAATATCACGAACAATGAGGCGCAAGATATCTTTCCGATGTGGATTGGTGATGAGATCTATTTCCTTTCGGATCGGGATTACACGATGAACTTGTTCGTTTACAATACGAAGACAAAACAAATAAGTAAGGTGACGAACTTCACCGAGTACGACGTGAAATTCCCTAGCAGCTTCGGCAATACGATCGTTTTCGAGAATGGAGGCTATATCTATAAGATGGATGCGGCGTCGAAGAAACCGGAGAAAGTGAACGTAACCCTCGCCTCCGATAATGTCTACGCACGTAGCGAGATCAAGGATGGCTCCAAATATATCACGAGTGCCAGCCTCTCCCCAAAAGGTGAGCGTATGGTGGTGACAGCTCGTGGCGAGGTATTCAATATCCCGGTAGATAAAGGGGTTACGAAAAATATCACCCGTACTCCGGGAGCGCACGAACGTGACGCTCAATGGTCTCCGGACGGAAAACATATAGCCTATATCTCCGACGCTACCGGCGAGACCGAGCTGTATCTCCAAGATTCCGAGGGGGGCGAGCCTACCCAGTTGACCAAGAATAACGATACGTATATCCGTACTTTCCAGTGGAGTCCGGATTCCAAGAAGATTGTCTATACGGATCGTAAGAATCGGATCAATCTTTTGGACGTATCTAACAAACAGCTAACAACTATCTCACAAAGTCTGTTAGGTGAAGCCCGCAACGTAAGTTTCTCTCCGGATAATAATTGGTTGACTTATTCCCGTGTGTCCGATAATAATTTCTCGATCGTCTATGTCTACGATATCGCGGGTAAGAAAGAATATCCCGTGACCGATAAATGGTACGAGTCTTATTCTCCGGTATTCAGTACGGATGGCAAATATCTGGTATTCACTTCCGCCCGTGATTTCAATCCTACGTATAGCCAAACGGAATGGAATCATGTGTATAATAATATGGGTGGCGTATATCTGGCGTTATTGTCTAAGGATACCGCTTCCCCGTTTATGGAAACGGATGCGGAGGTCGCCATTGAATCTACCCCAGCGAAAGCGGATGCCTCTAAAAAGGACGAGACAAAGAATGAGGCTTCTACTCCGGTCGTAAAGATTGATATAGAGGGTATCACGGATCGAATCGTTAAGCTCCCCTTGCCGGGATCGAATTACTACGATCTTTATTCCGATGGAACGAACGTGTATTATTTCACGAAAGGCGGCATGAAGATGTTTGACTTGAAGAAACAGAAAGAGGAAACCGTTAGCGATGCCGCTATGATGGTTGATCCGGCTGGCAAGAAAGCTGTTTTCTTTAAGGACGATCAACTATTCGTAACCGATATACCGAAGGGTAAAGCGAATTTAAGCAAGCCGGTTAATCTGGCGAATATGAAGATCACGGTAGACTATACGAAGGAATGGGCGCAAATCTTCGATGAGGCTTGGCGTGCTTTCCGGGATGGTTTCTATCTGGAGAATATGCATGGCAAGGATTGGAAGGCGATCAAGGAGAAATACGCCGCCCTTCTTCCTTACGTGAAAACACGTTTGGACTTGAATTATATTATTGGCGAGATGATCGGCGAGCTGGGAGTAGGGCATGCTTATGTGAACCCCGGTGAGGTGGAAAGTCCTAAACGGGTATCGATGGGTCTGCTAGGTGCTGAGGTTTCTCGGGATAAGAGTGGTTTCTTCCGCTTGGAAAAGATCCTGCCGGGGGCTTCTTGGAGTAAGGAATTACGTTCTCCATTGACAGAGCCGGGTGTTGAGGCGAAGGCCGGAGAGTATATCGTCGCTATAGACGGAGTACCTACGAATAGCGTGAACGATATGTATAAGTTGTTGATCGGAAAGGCGAACGTTCCGACCGAGTTGTCTTTGAATAGCAAGCCTCAGTTGGCGGGCGCTCGTAAGATCGTAGTCAGTCCGTTGGCGGAAGAGTATTCTTTGTATCATTATAATTGGATCCAAGATAATATCAAGAAGGTGGATAAGGCGACGAACGGTAAGGTCGGTTATATCTATATCCCGGATATGGGGCCGGAAGGCTTGAATGAGTTCTCCCGCTATTTCTATCCGCAATTGGATAAGGAGGGTTTGATTATCGATGATCGTGCGAATGGCGGTGGAAATGTCTCCCCGATGATTCTGGAACGTCTGTCTCGTGAGCCGTATCGTTTGACGATGCGTCGGGGTTCTTCTTTGATCGGGACCGTGCCGGATGCCGTACAGGTCGGCCCGAAAGTTTGCTTGATCAATAAGTATTCCGCTTCCGATGGCGATTTGTTCCCGTGGGGCTTCCGTGCGCTTAGCTTAGGTAAATTGATTGGAACCCGTACTTGGGGAGGTATCATCGGTATTAGCGGCCCGCTTCCTTATATGGACGGTACGGATATCCGTGTGCCTTTCTTCACGAGCTATGATCCGAAGACGGGTAACTGGATTATCGAGAACCATGGTGTGGATCCGGATATCTTGATCGATAACGACCCCATCAAGGAATGGAACGGTGAGGATCAACAGTTAGACCGTGCTATCGAGGAAGTCATGAAACAATTAAAAGAACGCAAACCGCTAGCCCCTGTCCCCGCACCAAGGGACTGGAGCCATAAATAATGAGAGGTTATTTGTAGAGACGGGGCACGCCCCGTCTCTACAAATAAATAAATAGTAAACGGATTAAAAACTAGTAATCTATCTATGGAACGATTCGCAGCCATTGACTTTGAGACCGCTAATGGAAAGCGGAGCAGTATTTGCAGTATAGGTATCGCCATATTGGAGGATGACTGGGTAGTAGATAGCATTTATACCTTGGTACGTCCTACCCCTAATTTCTATACCCGTTGGACTACGGCCATACATGGATTGACTGCTGAGGATACGAATGACGCGTTATGTTTCGAGGAGGCTTGGGAAAGCATCGCCCCGAAACTAAAGGATCTCCCCCTTGTTGCCCATAACAGTCCGTTTGATGAGGGATGCCTGAAAGCCGCCCACGAGGTGTATGACTTAGCCTATCCGAAATATTCCTTCTATTGCACTTGCCGTCTCTCCCGGAAGATGTACCCATTTCTGGTAAATCATCAGTTGCAGACAGTAGCCGCCCACTGCGGTTACGACCTTACCCGACATCATAACGCCATGGCCGACGCTTACGCCTGTGCCCATATCGCCCTTACGATGATGCGGGAAAAAGAGGTCGATACCTTGGAGGCGCTTATGGCTTCCTGCTACTCTAGGTAACTATGGGGTGTTTTTCCCGGCTATTTTATCCACCACGACAGCGATAGCGCCATCTCCCGTCACGTTGCAAGCGGTGCCAAAACTATCCATGGCAATATAAAGGGCGATCATTAACGCTTGCAGCGTCTCATTGAATCCCAGCATACTTTGCAAGATACCCAAAGCGGCCATAATAGCCCCTCCCGGAACCCCCGGAGCCGCTACCATCGTAATTCCCAGCATCATGATAAATCCGCTGAAATTGGAGAAGGTAACCGGTTCTCCCGCCATGATCATGATAGCCATAGCGCAAGCTACGATTTTCATGGTGCTACCTGCCAGATGGATCGTGGCGCAAAGCGGAACGGTAAAGATCGCTATATTCTCCCGTACGCCATTCTTGACAGCCTGCGCCAGTGTCACGGGAATCGTGGCGGCGGAGGATTGGGTCCCTAGAGCCGTAGCGTAGGCCGGTAACATATTCTTCAAGAGGCGGAGCGGATTCTTCCCGGCTATGGCTCCGGCTATCGTGAATTGAATCAATAACAATAATACATGTAAGGCAAAGATGACTATGATAACCTTGAGGAACATCGTGATAATACTCATGACTTGTCCGCTCACGGTCATGTTCAGGATGATAACCACCTCGATTAGCTTAATGATAATTTCCTTGAAATCCGTGAAAGAGTCACGCAGGGTGGTTCCCGCTATATTAGAAAGCCCTAGGCCAATCGTAAAGGATAGCAGCAAGGCTGTCATGACATCCATTAAAGGCGGCATATTTACCACGAAGTAAGGTGTCAGCATGAAATCTTCCGGATTCTCCATCGCCGTCAATTCCGTGTTGGTCGGTAGTATGTGCGGGAATATAGCCGATCCGCTCAGGAACGTGAAGAAACCCGAGAAGACTGTTGAACCGTAAGCGATCAAGGCGGTTATCAATAATAGCTTTCCGGCTCCTTTGCCCAGATCTCCTATAGCGGGAGTCACCAGCCCCAATATGATTAGAGGGATGGAGAACGATAGGAAGTTGCCGAACAATGAATTGAAGGTTACAAAGATACGTGCGATTCCTCCCGGTAAAAACTGGCCGAACAATACGCCGGCGGCGATAGCGATAACGACTTTAGTTAACAATGATACTCTGATCTTCTTCATGGTGTTGCTTTATTTTGAAGCCAATGGCGGCCATCGTAATACTCATCAACGGACTGATCAGGTTAAAGAAGCAATAAGGAAGATACGTCAGGGTCGCTACGCCTAATATCGTGGCTTGCGTCATGCCGCAGGTGTTCCACGGTACCAGCACGGACGTTACGGTTACGGAATCTTCCGTCGTACGGCTTAACAGGCGACTCTCATATCCTTTTTTCTTGTAGATATCCTTGAACATATTTCCGGTAAGGATAATAGATATGTATTGATCGGCCGTAACGATATTCAAGAATAAACCGGAGAATACGGTAGACGCCACCATGCCGACCCTCCGTTTCATAAAGCGCAGGAATACGGACGTAAGGCTTTCCAGCATACCGCTGGCCGTCATGGACCCACCGAAGCACATGGCGCAGATGATCAGCCAGATCGTATTCATCATACCCGCCATACCCCGGGTGGCGACCAAGCTGTTCAAGGCCTCGTTGCCCGTATCGATTTGGGTACTCCCGTAGAATGTCATGAATAATCCCTTAAACAGGGAGGAGGCATCCGCTACCGATGCTCCCGCTACCTCTTGCAATAAATGAGGCTGGAAAAAGATCGCGAGCACCCCCGCCATCGCTGTCGAGATAAACAAGGTGATCAAAGACGGTACTTTCTTGGCGATTAATATACCCGTTACCACCGGTACGATCAGTAGCCAGAGCGAGATATTAAAACTTTCGTTCAACGAGGCGGCAAACTCGGCTATTTGCTCGGATGCGTTCGAGGTATGCGTAAAACCCGCTATGGTAAAGATAATCAACGTGATCACCATAGACGGTATTGTCGTAAGCATCATATACCGGATATGGGAGAACAAAGGGGTATGCGTTACGGAAGAAGCTAATACCGTCGTGTCCGAGAGCGGTGAGATCTTATCCCCGAAATAAGCGCCCGAGATGATCGCTCCGGCTACCCATCCCGTAGCGAAGCCCTGTGCCTCGCCGATACCCATCAAGGCGATACCGATCGTGGCGATGGTAGTCCACGAGCTACCGGTCATAACGGATACGACAGCGCAGATCACGCAACAAGAGGCCAGAAAGAAACTCGGATGGATGATTTGCATCCCGTAATAAATCAAGGTCGGGACGATACCGCTGATCATCCAGCTACCGGATAAAGCGCCAATCAACAATAGGATAATTATAGCTGTGGCCACTCCCAATATGTTTTTACATATCGCCTCTTCTATATCACGCCATTTGACTTTGCAGAAGATCATGGCCAAAAGGGAGGCCACCGCCGTGGTGGTAAGTAATACGACTTGGCTTCCGCCGCTCAACGCGTCGCTGCCAAAAGTGCGTATGGTTACAAACAAAAGAGCTACCAGCACGAGGATAGGCACTAGTGAAAGTAGAGGGGAGGGCATCTTCTTAAGATGATTTTCCATTGTTCATTCAGTCGCTTAAATAATGATGGTGCGAAAATACTAAAAATACCTTGAATAACACTATGAATTATAGATTGATTTCCTTATTTCACAGTCTTTTGGACGATCTTATAACCGGTTGCCGCTATAAGAATGCTCATAAACGGGCTGACGATATTAAAGACGCAATAAGGGAAATAAGTCCAAGTAGATACGCCAAGGATTGTAGATTGTGTCATGCCGCAAGTCGTCCACGGGATCAGCACGGAGGTGACGGTGACGGAGTCTTCCGTTGTCCGGCTAAGCAGGCGGCTCTCGAATCCCCGTTGCTTATATACTTCTTTAAACATTTCGCTGTTCAGGATGATGGCGATGAACTGGTCCGCCGTGCAGATGTTCAAGGATAATCCGGACACGACGGTAGAGGCGACCATGCTGGTACGGCCTCGCATGAAATGCAAGAAGATACGTGTGATGCTTTCCAGCATGCCGCTAGCGGACATGGCCCCGCCGAAACACATGGCGCAAATGATCAGCCAAATCGTGTTCATCATCCCGGCCATTCCCCGGGTAGAGACTAGAGAGTTCAAGGCCTCGTTGCCGGTCTGTATCTGCGTGCTGTCATAGAAAGTCATCAGCAGGCCTTTGATATAGGCGATAATTCCGCTATCCGTGATCCCGGAAATCTCCAATAAGGCGTTTGGCTGGAAGATCAAGGCGAATATTCCGGCGAGTATGGAGGAGGCGAAAAGCACTACGATCGAAGGTGTCTTCTTGGCGATCATGATTCCGGTAACGATCGGTACGATCATAAGCCAAGGCGTGATATGGAACGAGCCTTTCAAGGCTTCGGAGAAAGCGGCTATCTGGGATGCGTCCGCTGTCTCCCTCGAGAATCCGGCGATGCTGAATACGATCAGTGTGACGATCATAGAGGGAACGGTCGTATAAAGCATATACCGGATATGCGTGAAAAGGGGCGTGTCCGTTACGGAGGCCGCCAATACGGTCGTGTCTGATAAGGGCGACATCTTATCCCCGAAATAAGCGCCCGAGATAATCG
>OGKF01001202.1_pt1 | contig 12140 bp, 8 predicted proteins | sample 1572391 | NCBI WGS metagenome assembly OGKF01 (sample SAMEA2582095, study PRJEB24529) | metagenome | biome: Human gut stool | place: China | collected 2011
TGGAGCGGAGGATCATGCCGTAATTGCCGGTGTCCAGCTCGGTGAGGGCGTGCTCGATGTCTGCCTTGGAGAACTTCTTGGCCGTCTCGACGCCCCAGCTGGTGAAGACCTCGTCGGCGTCATGGTCGTGATGATGGTGATGGTGGCCGCAGCAGCAGTGTCCGTCGTGATCATCGTGGTCGTGGTGATGATGCTCATGCTCGTCCTCATCATCGTCCTCGTCGTGGTCGTGATGATGACCGCAGCAGCAGTGTCCGTCGTGATCATCATGGTCGTGGTGATGATGGTGCTCGTGCTCCTCATCCTCATCGTCGTCGTCATCCTCATCGTGATGATGGCCGCAGGTGCAGACGCCGTTCTCATCGTAATGATGGTGGTGATGATGCTCTTCCTCCTCGTCCTCGTCCTCGTGGGCGTGCTCCTCGTTGGCCTTGGCTGCCATTGCGATCAGCTCGGCCTTGAAGTCGTTTTTGGTGGACATGGCCTTCAGGATCTGCTCGCCGGTCAGAGCATCCCATGCGGTGGTGACGATGGTGGCGGTGGGGTTCTTCTCGCGCAGCAGGGCCACAGCGGCGGCGATCTTCTCCTCAGAGGCGGTCTGGGTGCGGCTGAGGATGATGCAGCTTGCATGGCTGATCTGGTCGTCGTAGAACTCGCCGAAGTTCTTCATATACATCTTGACCTTGTTGACATCGGCCACGGTGACAAAGCTGCTGAGCTGGACGTCCAGATGCTCGGCCACGCCCTCGACGGCGCGGGTCACGTCAGACAGCTTGCCGACGCCGGACGGCTCGATGACGATGCGGTCGGGATGGTACTGCTCCACCACCTGCTGGAGTGCGGCGCGGAAATCGCCCACCAGAGAGCAGCAGATGCAGCCGGCGTTCAGCTCGTTGATCTGGATGCCGGACTCCTTCAGGAAGCCGCCGTCGATGCCGATCTCGCCGAACTCGTTCTCGATGAGCACGACCTTCTGGCCTGCAAAGGATTCCTTGATGAGCTTCTTGATGAGAGTGGTCTTACCGGCACCAAGGAAGCCGGAGAAAATGTCGATCTTGGTCATATTCGAAATGCCTCTTTCTTTTATGCAGCCGCCCGCAAAAGGCGCTGCCCAGCAGGCCCTTCGGGCCTTACAAGCAATCCGGGGCGCTGAGTGCTGACCCGGAAAAATTCCTACACTCCTATTATAACAAGGCTGTCAATGGCAAACCGGCCTTTTTGATGAGAAATTTGTAACATTTTTTGCAATTTGCTTGCGTTTTCGGGTCAGCTCAGCTCTTCCGTGAGCCAGTCCGCTACTTTTTCAGTTTGTTCGTCCGTCTCGTCGGTGAGCCAGAAAATGCCGTCCTCCGTTTCCACTCGCAGGAATTTTCCGGCGGTGGGGTCGAGGCAGAGGTGGACAGTGCCGTCGTGTACCATGACGAAAGTGCCCTGCCAGTAGTGCTCCAAGTCGATGCCGCCGACCCGGCCTGCCTCCGGCAGAGAGGAATAGACCTGTACTTTGGTGATGCTGTCCAGAGGGATGATGTACTTCCGGGTCTTGCCGTGGTAAGATTGCAGCTCTACGGTGGGTGATACCTGCAATTCCAGCCTTGCAGGCGTGTGGTCGAGGACGCCTAGCACCGGCCCGGTCAGTAGGATGGTAGCGATTGCAATGGCATTGACCGCCACAGCAAGCTTCCCCCGGAGGGTGGCGAGGTTGGCGGTAGTCCCCTTGCCGATGCGCTTAGGCACAGAGGCGCGCGTGTCGTCAGGAGCATAATAGAACAGACCGTATTTCCATGGGACATCTCCGGGGGCTGCGGGCCAGCCGTGGGCGTCCCGCAGCCTTTGGAGGGTGCGGTTTGCCCACAGACAGGGCAGATACGGCAGCGCCAGACTTCCGAAAAAGAAATAGACCCAGACCATGACCCGGAGCAGTGAATCGGGCAGGAAAAACAGCCCGACTCCCCCGGCGGCGCAGAGCAGGCAGATGATGCGCAACCAGCGCAGATATTGTTGCACGATGCTCTGCACCTCGGGCAGGGCGGCGGCGTCCGGCGGCAGTGTGACGCCCAGCAGAGCGCCGTTCTGGTCGATGCGCTTCAGGCTCAGATAATCGATGCCGACGCAGACGATAAGACAGGCGAGCATAATGATGGAAAATGCCATAAGAACGCCTCCATTCAATAAGTCTATGGCCCTAGGATACACGGAACGCGGCAAAAAGTCAAAATGATGCCCACGAATTGCATTCTGTGGCGCAGAATGATACAATAGACCCGGCAGATCATCGCCGCCGGGCGTTTTTCCGGCAGAACAAAGAAAGAAGGCTTTTTTGATATGAGCATGAATACCGTTCCTGAGCGTCTGGCCGCTCTGCGCGCGGCCATGAAGGCAAATGGTGTGGACGTCTACCTCATTCCGGTGGGCGACCCGCACGCCAGCGAGTATATGCCTGACCACTACACCGCCCTGACCTATTTCTCCGGCTTCCACGGCGAGAACTCCAACTTCGTCGTGACCATGACCGAGAGCGCCGTCTGGGCGGACGGCCGCTACTTTGTGCAGGCCGAGAAGGAAATTGCGGGTACTGAGATCCAGCTGATGCGGATGGGGGAGCCGGATGTGCCCACCGCCGAGCAGTACTGTGCCAAAGTCCTGCCCGAGGGCGGCAAACTGGGCCTCTGCGGCCTGACGGCCTCCTGCGGTCTGGTGCGCAGCCTGCAAAAAGAGCTGGACGCAAAGAAGGGCACCATCAAGCTGCTGGATCTCGAGGACAAGCTGTGGACCGAGGGCCGTCCCGCCCTGCCTGCTACCCCGGCATGGATCCTGCCGAAGGAATATGCAGGCTTCTCTCCCGCCGAAAAGCTGGGCCAGCTGCGTGCGAAGCTCTCTGAGCTGGGCTGCACCGCACAGCTTGTGGGCAAGCTGGACAACCTTGCATGGCTGCTCAACCTCCGCGCCATGGACATCCAGTGCACCCCCTATGCCATGGCCTACTGCTACGTCACCCCGGACAAGGCGACCCTCTTCATCAACACCGCCCGCGTCAGCGCGGAGGCAGCGGCTGAGCTGAAGGAGAACGGCGTCGAGCTGGCAGAGTACAACGATGTGCTCTCCTTCCTCGCCGCCCAGACCGAGTCCCAGACCGTGCTGGCCGACCCCGCCTCCGTCAACTATGCTGTCTATCAGACGCTGGAGGCCAACCCGGCCCTCACCGTCAAGGATGAGGCCGACCCCCTGCTGCCCATGAAGGGCGTCAAGAACGAAGTCGAGCTGGCCCACACCCGCGAGGCCCATATCCGGGACGGCGTGGCCATGGTGCGCTTCCAGATCGAGCTGGAGAATCGTCTGGCTGCCGGCGAGGAGCTGACCGAACTGACCATCGACGAGATCCTCCACAAGTACCGCAGCGCACAGGACAAGTTCCTGACGGAGAGCTTCGGCACCATTGCAGCTTACGGCCCCAACGCCGCCATGATGCACTACCACGCCACCGAGGAAGACCACGCAAAGCTGGAGAAGAAGGGCTTCCTGCTGGTGGACAGCGGCGCGACCTACATGGACGGCACCACCGACATCACCCGCACCTACCCGCTGGGCGAGCTGACCGAGGACGAGCGGCTGTTCTATACATGGACGCTCCAGTGCCACATCGACATCGCCCGGGCCGTCTGGCTGGACTACTGCGACGGCCATATGCTGGACACCATCGCCCGCGAGCCGCTGTGGCGCCACCTCATCAACTACCGCTGCGGCACCGGCCACAGCGTCAGCCATGTGGGCAACGTCCACGAAGGCCCCCACGCCCTGAACGGCCGCAACACCACCGTCTTCAAGCCCGGCATGATCGTCACCGATGAGCCGGGCGTCTACGAGGGCGGCGTCGTGGGCATCCGCATCGAGAACGAGCTGGAGTGCTATCACAAGGCCTCCAACCAGTACGGCGAGTTCCTCGCCTTCCGTCCGGTGATGTTCGTGCCCATCGCCACCTCTCCCATCGTCCCCGGCGTGCTGAGCCGCGACGAGCTGGACTGGCTGAACGCCTACCACCGCGAGGTCTTCGAGAAGCTGGCTCCCCGCCTGACTGAGGATGAGCGCGACTGGCTGGCCAAGAAGTGCGCCGCCATCGGGGCATAACAAATAAAAGAAGGGCTGCGGCATATCGACAACCTCTCCGTCATTGCTTCGCAATGCCACCTCTCCTATTGAGGAGAGGCCTTGGCATTCCGTAAAGCTTTCCCTCTTCGCCAGAGGCTCCCCTCGGTAGGGGAGCTGTCGAGCGAATGCGAGACTGAGAGGTTGGGATGTGCAACAGCCCGTTTTTGTTTCCCGTCAGGATCTCTGCTCCAGCTCGGCCTTGTGCTCTTTCCAGTAGGCCTTGGCCTCGTCGATGACCTTCTTGAAGGGGCCGGAGGGATAGGTGCTCTCGGCGATGTCGATGAGGAACTTGTAGAGCTGGGGACGCACCTCCTCGTACATCCCGAGACGGGTGTAGAGGTCTTTGTAGTAGCGGAACACCTGGATCTTGTTCTGCACGAGAGTGGCGGGCTTGATCTGGGTGTGGCAGATGCTCTGGGGATTCTGGACGTAGTAGTAGCCGGGCTGCGGGATGGACGCAAAGACCTCGGCGTACTGGATATACTGCATATTGAACACGAGGTCTTCGGCCCAGCGCATCTCGCTGGTAAAGCGGATGTCGTGGGCCGCGAGAAGGTCGCGGCGGTAGAGCTTGTTCCAGAGCACGCTGTAAAAATACGAAGCAGGCTTGTCCATCAGGCGGCGGGCGAAGGTGTCCTTGTCGTAGACACCTGCGGGCAGGAAGCCGTATTCCCTCGTCTCTGGCGGGCGGGCAACGTGCATGACGCCGAGGTCGTCCTGGATCTTTTCCAGCACCTGTTCGGGCTTGGATGCCCCGGCGGGGATGACCATGGTGTAGGGCGAGATGACGAGGTCGGCGCCCGACCGCTCCGCCGCCTCCACCAGCCGGGCTGTGTAGTCCGGGGCGATGTAGTCATCGCTGTCCACGAACTGGACGTACCTGCCGCTGGCCAGCTTGAGGCCGAGGTTGCGGGTGTCGGACACGCCGGAGTTGGCCTTGTCCACCAGCAGGATGCGGCTGTCCTTTTTGCGGAACTCCTCGCAGACGGGCAGGCTCTGGTCCTTGGAGCCGTCGTTGATGACGATGATCTCGAGGTCCTCATACTGCTGGGTACAGATGCTGCTAAGGCAGCGGTCCAGATGGCTCTGGGCATTGTACACCGGCAGGATGATGCTGACGAGGGGCATTTCCATAGCAGTTTCTCCTTTTATCGCAATTTTTATAAATAGTGCCTGTCAAAACGGCATCTTTGCGGTATGCAGTCTGCGGATGCTGCTTGTGCACGGAAAACGCAGACTGCCATAGCGCTTTTTACAGCAATGATACTCCCACCGGGCCGAAAAAGCAAGCACCCGGCGGCAGGCCCGAAAGGGGGCTTTGAATTGATCTTCCATATCGCAGTGTGCAGCCCGGACAGCGTTCTCCGCAGCCGGGTGGAGCGGCAGTGCCTCGACTATTATGCCCGGCGGGACGATGCCTGCATCGTCGAGCAGCTGGACAGCCCGGAGGCCCTGCTGGCCCGGGACGACGCCGGAGAGCGGTACGAGCTGTACCTCATCGAGCTGCCCAGCACGGCGGCCGCTGCGTCGCTGCGGGCGGCGGCGGCGCTCCGCAGCAGGGGGCGGCGGGGCCCGCTGGCCTTTCTGGCCCACACGCCCGCCCACGCCTACAGCGCCTACCGGGTGGACGCCATGCAGTATTTGCTGCTGCCCGTCCCGCCCGAGCAGCTGATGGCCCTGCTGGCCCGGGCCACCGAGCCGGAGTACGGCCCGGCCATCCCGGTGGCCACGGCGTCGGGCCTGCGGGTGTTGCCCTTCGCGGACATCGAGTACCTCGAGTGCACCCACCATGTGGTGCATTTCCACCTCGCCAGCGGCGAGGATGTGCCCTCCCTCTCGGTCCGGGTCCCCTTCGCGCAGGTGGCCCAGCCGCTGCTGGAAGACGAGCGCTTCGTCCAGCTCCACCGCTCCTATGTGGTCAATCTGGCAGCAGTCTCCCAGCTGGCAGCGGGCGAGTTCTGGATGCAGAGCGGCGCAAGGGTCCCTGTGCCGCGCGGGCGGGAGCCTGCGGCCCGGACGGCGCTGCGGGACTATTTTGAAAGCAAGCTGAAATAACACAAAATAGAGCTGTTACCAAACAGCTTTCTGAAAAGATGCGTGAAAACCCGGAACCTTTTTCAGAGCCAAAACGGCTTGGAAAGGCTCCGGGTTTTGTTTTGCGTTTCAGTTCTGCACGCTTGTGAAAATGCCTAAAATTGGTTGTTTCATAAGTGTGCGGCTGAAAATTAAAATATCTTTCGTAATTTCATTTTGCTCAAAAGTGAAACGATATTTCACAAAAAAATGTAGATATTTCAATTTGCACTCTATTATAATGAGCACAAACAACATCGATGGATTTCGGCTCGCACCCCCCTATTTTGAAAGCGATTTCCGAAGATTGCTTTCAAGAACTGTACAGTTTGCCCCCCGTTTCGCTTTCGTATGAGAAGAAAGGAAAAAGTTATGAAAGTGCTGCTTGCATCGCTGCTTTCCTCAGCGATTTTGCTTGGCTCGGCCTCAGCGGTGACAACTCCCGTTCAGACGCTGCCTGAAGCACCCACTCGTTTTGCGGATGTGGTGGACACGACCAACCCGCAGAAGACCATTCTCTCCGGTGCATATCGCATCCCGGTCAAGGTCAGCGACACCGAAGACCGCACGGCGCTGGTCTATTTCTCCCCCGATTATCAGCAGACGCAGGGATTTATCATGATTGTCCCGTCCTCTAAGATGACTGCTGAACAGTGCCTTGAAAAGGGCGGATGGAAAGATATTGCAGACGAAAACGGCCTGTTCCTGATGATTCTTGAACCGCAGGACGGCAAAATGGAATTTGGCGATAATCTGGAGTATATCAAGGCTGCCACCAAGGCCGCTAACGACCGTACTTACTGGTTTGAGGTGAAGTGCCGCCGCTATCTGGTCGGATACGGCGATTCCGCCGACCTCGTGGCACGCTACGGTCTGAAGGACAACGCCTCAAACTTTGCGGGCGTTGTCACCTTCGGCGATTTGACCGTTTCCCCGGAAGACATTCAGAAGGATATGGATATGCCGGTCTGGATGTTCATGACCAAAAAAGACAACGAGACTGCGCTCATTGAACAGATGATTGAGCGCAACGACTGCAAGACCGACGAAGTACTTTCCAGCACGGAAGCAACGGAAATCTATATGCCCAACCAGCAAGGTGCGGATTTGCGGCTTAACAGTCAACCGCTCAGTCAGGTTCGTGTGACTGTGGCAAGAGATGCCGCCAAGCTGAACCCGGAATATAGCGTTGCCGCCTATAACTTCATGAGAAAGGGCACCCGCGAGGTGGGTTACGGCACGCCGTCCATGCGCTATACGCACGACGCAGAGGATTGGGGCGCAACCGTGGAGACCGTTGAAATCGACGGCGTCACCCGCAAGTGGCTACAGTATGTGCCCACCAAGCTGCGCGAGACCAGCGATGGCAAGGTGCCTCTGATGGTTGCCCTGCACGGCAATGCCCTCAACGGCGAATATTTTGCAGAGCGCACCGATTTCATCCGCATGGCCGAGGAATACGGCTTCGTAATCGTCTTCCCCACCGGCTCGATGAGCAACGGCTCTTCTCCGACTTGGAACAAAGACCGCAACCCGAACGAGTGGGATGATGTGAAGTTCATCGACACCATGATCAACACCGTCTGCGAGAATCTGCCGATTGATACTTCCCGCCTCTACCTCTATGGCCACTCGATGGGCGGCATGACCACGCAGGCTCTCATCTCCTACATGGATGGCCGTTTTGCCGCTGCCGCCGGTACCGGTTGCGCAAAAGAAGACTGCATCCCGGAGGGATTGGAGCACAAATATCAGACTCCGATTTTCGTCATCATGGGCGAGAATGATTTGTTCGGTACTTCTTACGAGAGTGCTGACGCGAAGTATTTCATTGATTACTTCTCTAAGTATAACGACACGACCACCGAGCCGACCTGCTACCGCATGGGCCGCTTCCAGAATTACACCTTCACGAATGCCGACGGCGTGCCGATGGTTCGCTGGACGCTGGCAGAAGAAATGCCTCATACCACAACGCTGGATGAAGGAATGCAGATTTTTGAGTTCCTCAGCCAGTTCAGCCGTGGCGAGGATGGCAGCGTGATTTATCAGGGCGGTATTCACAACGCGAAGTAAGCGTTTTCCTTTCGGATTTGCCGGAAAGGGAAACTGTCTTTCCGGTTTATTTTAAGCTCAAGGAGGAAAATATGAAAAAACTAGTTTCTGTGCTGCTGGCACTGGTATTTGTGCTGGTATGCCCCCTGTCTGCGGCGTTTGCGGCAGAACCTCTGTCGGGTGACGCATTACAGGCTGCGTTCGATGAGGAAATGCATCAGGCTCGTTATATCACTCAGCGCGGTGCGGCCTACGAGTACCAGTCTTTTCAGGAGTATCTAAGCTACTGGTTCCAGCAGGTCTGGACAAACACCGACCGGAAGCAGAAATCCATCACCGAAGTCGAGAACGGCGCAGAGATGGTCGAGACTCTCAAGACCCTGCGGGAATCCCTCGTTCAGGTGGCCGACCCGGAATCTGTTTCTTGGTATATCTGGGGCGACAATATGGCACAGGCTGCCGACGCAGACAGCTATGATTACACCTGCGCCTACGACGAGGCTGGTTTCAAGCCTTTCCTCGTGCCCTATATGCTCAAAGACCAGACCAAGGTAAAGGGTAATATCATTATCGTTGCCGGTGGTGCGTTCAACCAGCGCTGCAACGACAACGAGGGCGACCCGGTGGCCGTGTATTGGAACCAGAAGGGCTACAACTGCTTTGTGCTCCAGCGCCGCATTGCCCCGTCTGAGCCGATTGACAGCTCTCTCGACCTCCAGCGTGCGATTCGCTACATCCGCTATTACGCTCAGGAAAAGGGCATTGCCAAGACCGATAAAATCGTCACGATGGGCTTCTCCGGCGGCGGCATGACCATCCTGAACCAGCTCAATACCTGCTACGGCGATTTGCTCCCGTCCGTTGTCTATTCTGACTATGTTGCAGATGATATTGACAAGGTGAACTCCGATTACGATGTGGCCGTTGTCATGTACGGTGTCGGCAGCGCCAACTACGAGAGCGCAAACCCGAATATGCCCGCACTGTTCCTCTTTGGCGGCGAAATCGATAACAAGGTCAGCCCTGTCAATGTGGCAAAGCTCTACATCACTGCTCTGGAGCACGGCTGGCCTGTTGAGATGTACGGCGCAGGCGACACGCATCACGGCATCGGCATCATGGGCGTGCGTGCATTCAGCAATGTTGGCTATACCAACTCTCTGCCGTACCGCGAGGCGCTGGAAACCTATCTGGACGTCCGTCTGGGCTACAAGAGCGCAACCTTTACGCCCTGCGCCTGCCGTCCGGTCTGTGAGTGCGCAGATGGTGCCTGCACTTGCGAAGGCTGCCAGCTGCACACCAGCGGCACACAGAACAAGGCTGTGGCTCTGTTCAACAAGCTCTTTAAGTAAAACTGAAGCAAGAGGCTGCCGCAAAATAAAGATGCGGCAGCGGCTCAAGAACGTATAAGAAACCAGAAACCCCGGAATCATTCTGAAGCTGTTTCAGGCTCCAGATGATTCCGGGGTTTGTTGTGTTTCAGGCGGTTTTATTTTCAATCCGCAAGCTTAAAGCTCCGCCCAGTCCAGCTGTGTCCAGTCGTGTATGTACTGGTCTGCGAGGCGCTGCAATTCCGGCTTGTCGGCGGCACTGCACGCATCCTCGATGTCGATGAGGTAGAAGCCGCACTGCTTCGCGGTGCGGGAGGCGTAGACGGCGTCCTCGCAGACGACGGCGTCGGCGGGGCCGCTGCCGCCCAGACGGCCCAGCACCTCATGGAACACGGCGGGGTGGGCCTTGCTCTTCGCGCCCTGTGCGGTGTAGAAGAACTCGAAACAGTCTGCGACGCCCAGCCGGGTGAGCACCTCTTCGCACTGCTCTGCCCAGGTGTTGGAGCAGATGCACATCCGCACGCCCTCGGCTTTCAGCCGGGCCAGCATCTCCCGGACGCCGGGCTTCAGCTCGACCTTTTGATACAGGTCCCGGATGACCTGCCGCATGGCGGGCTCGTAGTCCCGGAGGGTGAGGGGCAGATCGTAGGTGCGGATGAGATACTCCGCCCCCTCCACCATCCCCATGCTCAGAAGGACGTCGTGGATACCGGGCCGGGCCTCGTGGCCATAGCGGCGCAGCAGCTCCAGCGGTGCGCCCTGCCACACCACGGTCATGCTGTCGGTGAGGGTGCCGTCCATGTCGAATATCCATTGTTTGCGGTGCATCTGTGGTCCTCCTGAATCGTTCTGGCAAAGTGAATTTATTATAGCATATTTTTTGTTACAAAAACAGAGAGAAATCTCCCGGAAAATATGCTATAATCTAGGAAAAACCGGAACGCATCAAAGGAGGCAGCAGATATGGCGCAGAACAACACCCCCATAAGGGCGCTGGTGCTGGCAGGCGGCGGTGCACGCGGCAGCTATCAGGTGGGCGTCTGGCGAGCGCTCACCGAGCTGGGCTGGCGGCCCCAGATCATCACGGGCACCAGCGTGGGCAGCCTCAACGGTGCGATGTTCGCCCTCGATCTCTACGAGACAGCCCGGGATATGTGGCTCACCATCCGCAGTCAGGATGTGATGGAGCTGCCCGCTGAGGACGCGCCCCTGCCGGAGCTGCACGCCTTTCTCAAGGACGCCGTGACACAGGGCGGCATGGATGTCACCCCGCTGGAGGAGATCGTGGAGCGGGTGCTGGACGAGGAGGCCCTCCGCCGCAGCCCCATCCGGCTGGGCCTCGTCACGGTGGAGCAGAAGACGCTCAAGGCCCGGGAGCTTCCGCTGGAAGAGATCCCGGAGGGAAAGGTGAAAGACTACCTGCTGGCCTCGGCGGCCTGTTTCCCGGCCCTGCGCGCCCACACCATCGACGGCGTTTCCTATCTGGACGGCGGCTACCGGGACAATATGCCCACGGCGCTGGCCCAGAAGATGGGGGCGGAGGAGCTGGTCTGCGTGGACCTTGAGGGCGTGGGCATCACCCGCCCCAACCGCACCGGCCTGCCCACCACCCTTATCCGGAGCTACTGGGAGCTGGGCGACATCCTTCACTTCGACCCCGCCACCGCCCGGCGGAACATCGAGCTGGGCTATCACGATACCCTGCGGGCCTTCGGGCGGCTGCGCGGCTGTGCCTACGCTGTGGACAGCGGGGCCGGGAGCAGCGCGGACGCCGCCGCATTCCATGCGGCCTTTGAGGCCGTCCAGAAGGAGGTGCGGGAGAAGCACCCCTCCACCCTGACGGCGGACATTGCCCTCCTGCTGGCGAAGCTCTCGGATGCCGAGCTGGCCCCTCTGGAAGCCGTCGCCGAGGATGTGGGCGTGGACCCTGCTCCCTACTATACCACCCGCAGCTTAGAAGAAGCATTCCTTGCAAAATGCGACTTTTGGCGTCTTGCACGCTTCGAGCCGCTGTTCGAGGGCGAGGCAGGCCCGGCACAGGCCGCGCGGGCTGCGCTGCTGCCCAACACCTTTTTGCAGGCACTGGTCTGCCGGGCGCTGACCGGCAGGGTGCCGTCGGAGGAAATGGAAAGATGAAAGTATATAAGGGTTTTACCGCCTCGCCCGGCCTCGTACTGGGGCAGGTGAGCCGTCTTGAGCGCCCGCCGCTGGTCTTTGGCGAGGGGCCGTTCCATCCCGAGCAGGAAAAGCAGGCGCTGGAAGATGCCATTCAGCTGGCTCAGAAGGAGCTGAACGATATGGCAGACCGCGCCGCCCCCACCGAGCAGGCCATCTTTCTGTTCCAGAGCATGATGCTGGAGGATGAGGGCTTCATGAATGAGGTCAACTTCCAGATCCGGGCCGGTGTGGGTGCGGCTGAGGCGATGGACCGTGTGGGCCGCCGCTATGCGGCCCAGCTCTCGGCCATGAAGGACAACGCCTATATGCAGCTGCGGAGCGTGGACATCCTCGACGTGACCCAGCGCATCACCAACATCC
>OGKF01001206.1_pt1 | contig 12119 bp, 7 predicted proteins | sample 1572391 | NCBI WGS metagenome assembly OGKF01 (sample SAMEA2582095, study PRJEB24529) | metagenome | biome: Human gut stool | place: China | collected 2011
GGCTCCTTTTGAGGTTGATATCACTCCTTATGTAAAGGAAGGTCAAAATACTTTATCAATAGAGATTGTCAACTTATGGCCTAATCGCCTTATCGGAGATAGTAAATTGCCTAAACAAGAGAGAAGAACTAAAACGAATATCGTAAAGTTCGATGCTCCAGATTCTGAAAAATATTTACGAACGTCAGGGCTTTTGGGACCGGTAAAAATCAGGTCCTTCAAGCAAGTGAAAATTGAAGATTTATATATCAATGAAAAATGAGGCTAAGCACCATTTGTAGTAGATAGAGGTTATTTCTTTTCAAGAGGAAATAACCTCTTCTTATTTTTTTATTTTATATTTGTTCGGTCAATATATGTGCTAGAGGAGATGGATGTAGAACGGATATACCTAGAACGATTACGAAGCGGTTCATACAGAGACTTTACGAAACTGTATGAATCATACGCTTCACGCCTATATGCGTTCGCATTGCACTTGACTCATTCTGATGCTCTTGCAAAAGATATTGTACAAGAGACTTTTATCAAAGTGTGGGTGCGGAGAGAACAGATTGATTTAGATATGTCTTTCAGTGCTTTCCTATTTACGATGGCCAAGAACCAATTATTGAATGAGTTTCGTAGGCAGGCAAATAGTCCACTTTTTTTGGAAGATGTTGTACTGAATGAGTCTGGAGATGGAGAGGAAACAGCGATTGAACGTAAATTATCTTTTGAGGAATTTAACCATAGACTGGAAATAGCGAAACAAAAGTTGACACCTCGCCAACGAGAACTGTTTGAGTTAAATAAGGAACAAGGTATAACTATAACAGAAATAGCGGCTAAAGCCTTTATTTCAGAACAATCTGTGCGTAACCAGTTATCGCAAGCCTTACATGTTTTAAGAAAGGAGCTCGGTAAGTATGCTTTGCTGTTCTCTCTTTTCTTTATCGGATAAATAAAATTGAAAAAATAATATTCTTATGTTTTATAACATCTAAAAAGACATGTTATAAATTAACGGCTCATGTGTATACCTTATAAAAAGGGTATTATGCAGGAATCACATACATATTATTTGCTCTCAAAGTACATGGATCATACGATCTCTACGGAAGAGTTGAAAACACTACGGCTTTTGGTTAATTTGTCTGATGATGATGAATTATCGTTGTCATTGTCTCATTTATGGGAAAATGGGCGACCCTTTGAAGAGGTTGATGAGAGAATCATACGAGATATGTTCAGCGGGATTCAAAATCGAACGAGAAAAGAACGATTCGTTATGGTGTTTAGGAAACTGGCTCGTATCGCCGCAATACTATTAATACCTTTATTAAGTGTATTGTCTGGTTATTTATATTTCAATCCAGTCAATCAGGAGGAGGGTATTGGTAATTTAGTGGTTCATGCCGATAGAGGGGAAAGATCGGGGGTGACTTTACCGGATGGAACACAAGTAAAACTAAATGCGGAATCGAGCTTAAGTTACACTCACGATTTCGGTCGAGAGCTTCGACAGGTTAATTTAGAGGGAGAGGCCTATTTTGAGGTGACTCGGAATGAGGATAAACCTTTCGTGGTACATACAAAATATCTGGATATAGAAGTGTTGGGCACAAGTTTTAATGTGTATTCGTATGAACGGGAGAATGTCATGGAAATGGCCTTGATATCGGGACGGATCAAGATACAGACTTGTTCAGAGCCTTCTCGTGTCGTTTATCTAAAACCGAATGAAAAAGCATTGTTCAATAAAGAATCGGGTATTATAACCGTGGAGAAAACAGATAATCGATTTGAAACGGCATGGTTAAGAGGAGATCTCGTTTTCCGATCAACGACATTAAGTGATGTCTTGGCTAAACTAGAGCGTAGATATGGCGTGAATATCCATTTGAATGATTCTTCTTTAGCGAATGACTTATTTACCGGAAATTTTGATAGTGAATATATCGTAGAGGTAATGGACCTTTTAGAGAGGCATTATGACTTTACATATGATGTACGAGGAGATGATATCTTTATACATCCTTGAGCGAGTGAAAATAAAAATGTACAACCTTAAATCAGTTCTTATGCGACAAGATTCTTCATAATAAAAACGGAACCGAAAAATGGTCGAGATTTTCCGGTTCCCCAATTAATACTCCATTTACGAGAATGGCGATTAGGCCATAAAACGGATTGTATCAATTTAAAAAAATAATATATGTTCAAAAGTAGAAAAAATCAATGTAGCTATATAATTTTTTTGGCTCTATTTCTGTTTTTTAATCCTATTTTGGTATTAGCTCAGACAGGAAGTGTCACTCTTTCCATGAAGAATGCTACATTAAAGCAATTTTTTGAGGCTGTAGAGAAGCAAACCACATATATATTCTCTTATCGGGATGCTATAGTGGAAGGAAAGAAGGAGGTAACTTTAAACGTGACGAATCAGCCGATTCAGCGTTTGTTGGATGATGTATTGCATCAAAGGGACTTGCAATATACGATGACAGGCCATTCAATTGTCGTAACTTTAAAGACTGCAGGTAAAGTAAAGCAGGTATCTGGTACTGTGGTGGATAGTAACGGCGAACCGATTATCGGAGCGAATGTTGTTGAGAAAGGGACTACGAATGGAACGGTAACGGATATCTCGGGAAATTTCTCATTAAATATAGATGATACCGGTATTTTACAGATCTCGTATATTGGGTTTAATACTCAAGATGTAGCAGTGAACGGAAAATCAAGTTTAATGATAAACTTGAAGGAAGATACTCAAAAACTGGATGAGGTAGTCGTTGTTGGTTATGGCGTGCAGAAGAAGTCGAATGTAACGGGATCTGTGGCTTCTATTAAGACGGATGATTTTAATGATTTAAATATGGATGTGTCGCATGTTATTCAAGGACGTGTGGCTGGTGTCAATGTTTCCAATGGGAACATTATCATTCGTGGAGCGGCTTCTATCAATGGCGTGGATCCGTTGTGCCGGGTAGCGCTCCTAATTTTAATGATATAGAATCTATCGAGATCTTGAAGGATGCGGCTTCTACTGCTATTTATGGTGCCCGGGGAGCAGGTGGTGTGATCCTTGTTACCACTAAAAAAGGAAAGATAGGGAAACTTTCTATTAATGCGAGAGTAAACTTTGGAATAGAGACTCCGATCGATTTGCCGGATATGCTGCATACCGCAGACTTTATTGACCGGAAACTGGCGGCAGGCTTCCCTAATAATCCCAATTCCGGCTGGGATAATCCCGCTTCGCTACCAGATACAGACTGGGAAGATCTGGTTTGGCGTAATGCTTTTAGGCAAAACTATTTTTTACAGATGACAGGTGGTAATGAGAAAACTACATTTAATATGTCTGCGGAGTTCTACAAGAATCAGTTTATCGAACGTTATTCATTTGAGGATGCGGGTAATTTTCGTGTGGCTAGCCAGACAAATATAAGTAAACGTGTGAAATTTTCTGAGATCCTGACTGTTGGTTTTAATAATACGGATCCCCATTTGTATGGGCAGACGAATAATGATTATGTTTATTACCGCCAAGTTCCTACGATGGTGCCTTATGATAATACCAACGAAGCTGGTGGAGGTTGGGGGAAACATCCGGCAGGTGGTTACTACGAGGGACCTAATCATGTGGCTACACTAATGTCGCATCATGCGAATGAACGTAGGTTTTGGGCCCGGGCAAATGCGATTTTGGATTGGGAGATTATCAATGATTTAAAATTCCAAGCGAATTTCTCTGCCAATTTTGACTCCCATGCGAATAATTTGTTCTTAGAATCATGGAATTTGGGATCTTTGTCTCAACAGGATTATTACTCGAAAGATTATGGCTCCGGTTATGATTTACGTATGTTATATACATTGACTTATGATCATACTTTTGGGGAGAAACACTATGTAAAAGGTATGGTTGGCTACGAGGCTTATCGGGCGACGGCTTCTTCGGCAGGTTGTTGGAAAAACGGCTTCTTGGTTCAGCCTTCGGATGATATTAGTTTAGGTACGGGAGATAAAGATGTATCCGGAACGAAAACGGAAGGTCGTAGTTTATCCCAGTTCGCTCGTGTAAACTATGCTTATGATGACAGGTATTTGCTAGAGGCTAGTATTCGTCGGGATGGTTATGATAACTTTGGTCCAGAGAATCGGTTTGGTGTGTTTCCTTCGGCTTCTGTTGGTTGGAATGTGGGAAAAGAGAGCTTTGTAAAGGATAATATAACATGGATGTCTCAATTAAAACTGAGAGGAAGTTATGGTAAAATTGGTAACAATACAATTCCTCAATTCTTGTATGAACCTTCTTTTACGAATAATTATCTATATTATTCATATGATGGGCAAAATACGCAGAGAGGATTCTGGTATTCAAATGTTGCGAATGCTACGATTAAATGGGAAGACGTGGCCCAATGGAATATAGGTGTTGACGCAAGTTTTCTGGATAATCGCTTGAATACGACAATCGAGTATTATGATAAGAAAACTTCCGATATGCTGTATTCAGTAGGTGTGCCACCTTCTGCCGGGCCTTCTTCGGAACCATTTAGCGAGACCTCTTCTTATCGGGCTAATATCGGAAAGATAAGCAATAGAGGTTTCGAATGGATGGTTCAATGGAGGGATTCCTATAAAGATTTCAGGTATGACGTGGCTTTTACGTTGTCTACCAACAAGAACAAAGTGGTAAAGTTAAGTGACCAAGTGAATCCGATCATTTGGGCTGGAAGCGATGCGGCTTTGAATAGTTCTATTTATCGTACGGAAAATGGGCAACCGATGGGACAGATGTATGGGTATGTAGTGGATGGCATTATTCAAGACCAAGCGGAAATCGATGCCTTAAACGCTCAATCTCCGGATGGATTGTACCAACAAGCAGGTACGGCTCCGGGTGATTTGAAATATAAGGATTTAAATGGAGACGGAAAGGTGACGAATGAGGATAAGACATATATCGGTAATCCTTGGCCGGATTTGATGTATGGATTGAATATAAATTTGTCATGGAAAGGCTTTGATTTAAGTATGGGCTGGTTAGGAAACGCAGGTGTTGATGTCTTTAATAGCGCTAAGCTTTATGAAAGAAGTTTCTATGGCGACTATAATACGACTTATAAGGTATATGAGGCGTGGAGTCCGACGAACCGGGCTACTTCACATCCTCGAGTAACGAAAGAGGATCCGAATGGAAACTTCAAGAATGTCTCCTCTTATTTTGTGGAGGATGGTTCTTTCTTTAAATTGAAGAATTTACATTTCGGCTATAATTTACCGAAATCAATACTTTCTCATTTGAAGATAGAAGGTTTGAAGTTTTATATTAACTGCGATAATTTATTTATTATCACAAAGTTCCAAGGAGATCCTGAATTGGGTGGTGGATATTTGGAACGAAATATGTATTCTGTGAAACGGGCTCCCTCCACCCGCACCATTATGGGCGGTTTAAGTTTAACCCTCTAAATTAATAGGAAGATGAAGAAATTAGTTATATTATTAGCTGCTGCGTTAACTTTTAATAGTTGTTCGGATAGTTTTCTGGATTTATCAAATCCCAGTGCGTTATCTCCAAGTGTCTACCCTAAATCTATGGCGGATATGGAGACTATCGTAACTTCAGTTTATGCGAATATGGTCGCTGTGCCTTTGTATGGAAAAAGGGTTATGGCGAAAGGGACATTCTGTGTGGATCATACGGTAGATATGGCTTGGACTGGTGACGCCAACTGGAACCAGTTGGCGACCAATCAAGTGACTTCTGATAATGCTTACATTGGGACGTTATGGATTGGTTATTATAAAATGATTTCTTGTGCGAATACCGTATTGGAGCAATTGGAAAGAATCGACAAGGAGAAGTTTACGGATGCGGATTTAGCAAGACTTTCGCAGATGAAGGGAGAAGCTTTGTTTTGGAGAGGTTGGGCACACCAACAGTTAGTAGCGTTTTTTGGGGAGGGATATCCTTGCAACGGGGATGGCGATAAAAAAGGTGTACCTGTTCGTTTACAGGTAGCATCGACTCCGGATATGCTAAATATAGAACGTAGCACGGTGGCCGAGGTTTACGATCAGATCTTGAAAGATTATGAGGCAGCCAAACTTTTGCTACCTGCCGTATGGGAAGAGCGGGCGGACTATCCACGTCCAACCTCTGTTGCCGTTGCTAGTTACATCGGGCAAGCGAATTTGTATATGGGTAATTATGATGCGGCAAAGAAAGCGTTGAAAGAGGTTATTGATTCTTCCGGAAAAGAATTGCTCCCTTTCAATGAATATGCGAAGATGTTTAATGAGGATCAGGAGAAATTTAATAGAGAATCGATCTTAGAGATTAATTTCCGTAATGGGGATACTTCCGGATATTTTTGGTATGGAGAAGGTTCTCAATATGGATTGATCGCTGCCTTATGTTTCCAGAACGCAAGTGGAGATGTTGAGGCGGCCGGTTGGGGTAATATTTTCTTTCATGATGCGAATATTAAACGTTTTAATGGAGATCCTCGTCTGGATATCGCCGCTTTGCGTCCGGGAACTCCTGTTATTATGAATGGACAGCAGACGCAGGTTCTGAAATATAAGGATACGGAGGCTGACATTCAAGGTTGGAGCATGCGAAAATACAATCCGTTGAAAAGTACGGTGAATGAGTTGAATTTAGGGGTTGGTATTAATATGTATTTGATGCGTTTGGCGGATGTATATTTGATGTATGCGGAAGCTTGTCAGGCTACGGGAGATGAGGTAAATGCCCGGAACTATATGAATCTGGTAAGAAGAAGAGCTTATAATGGAGATAGTTCCCATGATATAACGGCTAGTGGATAAGCTTTGAGAGATGCGATTCGGGAGGAACGTTTCATGGAGTTCTGCGGTGAGGGCGTACAACATTGGCAAGATGTTTGCCGCTGGAAGGTCTTGGATGAGGAGATTAGCCGTTGGTATGGAAAGACACGTGTTGGTAATCCGCATTATGATGCGAAAGATTTGTATTTCCCGATACCCAAGGTTGAAATGGAGAATAATCCGAATATGACACAAAGCATAGGTTACGAGAACGAGTAGATATAACTTGTTGAAAAGTTCATCAAAGAAAAGGAATAGGATAGTTCTCTTGGGATCGCTAATCCTATTCTTTTTTTATTCCTTTATGATCATATTAAATCTTATTGAATAATGAAGATGATAGATGTATCGAAAGTAAGAGTCTTTCGGGGGAGTCTCTTTGTATTGCTTATGCTCTTTATGCGGATAGGTTGGGCCTCAAATGATGATAGCACCTATAATATCGTGGATTTTGGAGCTAAAGGAGATGGAATAACAGACAATACCCAGTTCATCAACAGGACAATAGAAGCTTGTTCCTTGAGAGGGGGAGGAACGGTTATCATTCCGGAGGGAACGTTTTTGACAGGAAGTATTCTGCTGAAAAGTAAAGTAAACTTATTCTTAGAAAGTAATGCCGTAGTGAAAGGCATAAATAATCTGGAAAAGTACCGTTCTATATCCGATCTTAATCAAGATGAGGCTTATTATAAAGTAAAACCCCGGAATTGGAACAAGGCATTGCTTTTAGGAGATCAAGTTGAAGGTGTGTCAATTACAGGAGAGGGGGTAATCGATGGTGCCCATATTCAAGATAAAAAAGGTGAAGAAGGGATGAGAGGCCCTCATATTCTCTTTTTGTCGAGATCGAAAGGGATTAAGATATCGGGAGTTAAACTACGAAGAGCATCGAACTATGCTTTTATGAGTTATGATATTGAAAGGGCTTCTTTCGATAATCTTTTAGTGGAGGAAGGATGGGATGGGATTCATATTCGTGGCGGAAAAGATATCCGTATCCGAAATTGCCGTTTTTATACGGGTGATGATGCTGTTGCGGGTGGGCTATGGAAGAATATGGTAATAGAGAATTGCTATATGAACTCATCGTGCAATGGGATAAGGTTGATAATGCCGGCTACTGGTTTAAAGATCGTTGATTGTGAATTTAGAGGTCCGGGAAAATATCCACATCGGACTTCCGGTGAACAAAAACGTAGGAATATGCTTTCTGGGATATTGCTCCAACCGGGCGCATGGTTCCCTGCGTTTGGGGAAGTAAAGGATATATTGATATCTAGCTGTTCTTTTGATCAATTGGATAATCCGTTTCTAGTCACATTGAATGAGGGGAACCGGGGAGAGCGGATCTGTCTGGAGCATATAAGAGGTACACGTTTAATGAAAGCGGCCGCCTCGGTAGAGAGTTGGGGAGATAGTAGTTTGAAAGATGTCCGGCTTTCGGATGTTTCCTTATCGTATGTTGGAAACAAAGATCAAGAAATAGTAGGACGTACTCCCTCGAAGCCATTGACCGATTATCGTGCGCTCCCTTGCTGGGGGCTTTACCTTCATAATTTAGATCGAGTGATTTTACGGAATGTTCGGTTAGATTGTGAGAATGGGAAAGTTGGCCCAGCCTCTTGTTTCGATAATGTGGGGTCCGTGGAGATTTATAATGTAAGTTTTTAATCTTAAAAAGAATTAGTATGCAAAAATATCTTTTGTTTTGTCTAGCTTTTTGTGTATTGGGTTGTTTGGCTCAAGATTTGATTGTCCGTCCGAACGATCCTATTATTTATAAGAAAGAGGGCGGTGCCTTTTTATGGCTGGGGGATACGGCTTGGGAGTTATTTCATGTATTGGATAAGGAGGAGATCGTTCATTATCTGGATAACCGGCAAGAAAAGGGCTTTACGGTAATACAGGCTGTTATCTTATCTGAACTGGATGGTTTGGATAAACCGAATGCGTATGGATATTTGCCCTTGGTTGATAAAGACCCTACCCAAATCACGGAAGGGTACTTTGAGTTGGTGGATTTTGTGATTCGAGAGGCCGGCAAACGAGGAATGTATATAGGGCTTCTACCTACTTGGGCAAACAATGTGGTAGAGAAAGACGGAAATCCAGCATTGTTTAATCCAGATAATGCGTATACATACGGGAAAATACTGGGAACCCGATATAAAAATGAAGCTGTAATATGGATTCTTGGTGGTGATAGAAATGTGGTTACGGATAAGGAGTTCGAGATCTGGCAATCTATGGCGAAAGGAATTCAGGAGGGAAATGGAGGAACACAACTAATGTCCTATCATCCGACGGGAGAGATTTCCTCGCATTATTGGTTCCACAATGAGTCTTGGCTATCATTCAATATTCTCCAAAGCGGGCATTACCGCCGGATGGATCCGGTATATCGTTTTTCGGGTATGTATGCTCAATTGAACCCGATTAAACCGTTTGTAAACGCGGAACCTTCATACGAGGACATACCGGTTCTTTTCTGGGAATATTTTGATTATGCTAAGTTCGGGAAGAAAAAGGAGGACATAATAGGTGATAACGGATTGATTAAGGATACGACTTATTTTACGGATGGAATTTACGATGACTATGATATTCGTATGCAGGCTTATTGGACTTATTTCTCTGGAGCTGCCGGATATACATATGGGAATAACGCTATTTGGCAAATGTATAAGCCGGGTGGTAAATATCATGTACCATGCCTTACGTTTTGGGATGGTGCGTTGGATAGGCCGGGAGCCGAATGTATGCGCTATGTAAAGTCTTTGTTTACGATGTATCCGTTAGATCGTTTCCGTCCGGATCTATCCGTCCTGTTCGGAATTAATTACAATGACGCAAGCTATATCACTCCCGTTTTAGCAAAAGATAAGACTTTTATTTTAGTTTATTTGAGTCAAGGGCAGGATGTAAGAATACAAATGAGTAAATTGCGATCTTTAGGTAAAGCTTATTGGTTCAATCCGAGGAATGGGGCGAGAACCTTGATCGGACCGGTCGAGAATAAGGGAATTCGTACATTCAATGCGCCCGGAGAAGCGGGAGAGAGGGGAAATGATTGGATCTTAATTTTGGAGGCGGATGATAGGTAGACGATGTATAAATTTTAAATAATAAAAGTCATTATGAAGAAGATCAATGTTTTGCTGTTAGCCTTTTTGCTGTTAAGTTTTTGGGCGAATGCCCAGCAGTATCCTTTTAACGGGTTGGATATGAATATGGGAAACCTTTCTCGTTTGTCGAATGCGCAGAGTCGTTCGATCAGTCCGGAGAATTTTACGGGGGAGAAAGGGAAAGGAGCGATGGCTGATCCCGTGAGAGATAAGGATGTCCGGAATAAGGCGAATGCGGCCGGCCCAGCGAAAGATTTGGGGAAAGGCTGGAAAGTAAATCCTTTTATTATCGTGAAACCGGGGGAGACAGTTACCATCGCGGAGATTGATGGCCCGGGGGCTATCCAGCAGATATGGATGACTCCCACTGGCAACTGGCGATTCTCGATACTCCGTATGTATTGGGACGACGAGAAAGAGCCTTCGGTTGAATGTCCGGTCGGGGATTTCTTCGCCAGTGCTTTTAATGAGTATGCCCAACTATCTTCGTTAGCGGTCTGTGTAAACCCCGGGAGCGCTTTCAATTGCTACTGGAAGATGCCGTTCCGTAAGAAAGCACGCATAACATTGGAGAATATTAACAATGCGGAAGAGATGCGTTTGTATTACCAAATTAATTATACCTTGACGGAAGTGCCGGAGGATGAGGGATATTTCCATGCACAGTTCCGTCGTTCCAACCCGACACAAGGCTCTAGCCATACGTTGGTGGATGGAATCAAGGGAAAGGGACAATATGTTGGAACTTATTTGGCTTGGCGTGTCAATGATAACTGTTGGTGGGGTGAAGGAGAGATCAAGTTCTATATGGATGGCGACAAGGAATACCCGACAATCTGTGGAACAGGTACGGAGGATTATTTCTGCGGTTCGTATAACTTCGAGAATCAGAAAACACATCAGTACCAAGAATTCACCACTCCTTATGCGGGAATGCACCAAGTGATCCGTCCGGATGGCCTATATCGGGCTGTTACGGCGTTCGGCTTGTATCGCTGGCATATCTTGGACCCGGTTCGTTTTGAAAAGGATCTGAAGGTTACGATTCAAGATTTGGGTTGGCGGCACGACGGTAGGTATAATAACCAGAAGTCGGATATCTCATCGACTACTTTCTGGTATCAGGCGGAACCACACGCTAAATTCCCGGCATTACCCAGTAAGGATGATTTGGAGATTCCGAGATGTTAAATGGCCTGTGGTAAGATGTTAAATGTTATTTCCGATTAAACCTTTCCTTTTTATCGATGTCTATTCTTTCGAAGCGCTTCATAAACAGGTAATTTATAATAAAAGTAATAAGTAGTAGTTTATGAAAAAGGTAATAGGATTGTGTTTGGTTGTATTGTTGAGTTCAACTTCTGTGTTCGCTCGTGAGAACAGGCGTATGGACAAGCGTAAGATGGATCCGTCCGCACGTTGCGAGAAGATGATCGCCGACTTGAAGCTGGATGAGAAACAAGCGGTGGAGTTCCGTAAACTTCAAAAAGAGTATATGGAAAAGGCTCAAAAAGAACGTGAGGCGATGAAGGCTGAGCGTGAGAAGCAACGGGAAAAGATGGTGGCCATGCGTGAGGATAAGAACGCCCAGATGAAAAAAATATTGACGGAGGAACAATACAAACAATATCTGGAAAAACAGCAGCCTAAAGGGAATAAACATGGCAGAAAACATCTAGGTAACGGACGTAGATAAAGAAGTCTATAGATAGATAAAATGGCCGGGGTAGCGATTATCCCGGCCATTTTAGTTCTAATCGGCTGCTTCAACCACATACCAAGTATATCCGTTGGCAGGGATTTTAACCGTAAGCTCCACCGTATAGTCCCGGTTCAGTTTGTAGGTGACAGGCTTTTACTCTTTTTCCCGGATGCGGGCTGTTTGTGTCAGGCCGGTATAATAGAGTGGAATATGGATCGTACGGGTGATCTCTTGATGGGTCGGATTGAAGAACATGGCTAGACCTTTCTCCTTCTTGTGAGGATTGACGTGTATGAACCCGTCCCAGTCTCGTGCGTCCGGCCGGCGTAAGTGGATCATATCGCTGTTGAGTATATCGCGGTATTTCTTATACCATTGAATAACCTCGGTTACGGCCGCTTGGGTTTCCGGGGTATCATATAGGCGTGGCCCTCGATAGCAAG
>OGKF01001220.1_pt1 | contig 12023 bp, 9 predicted proteins | sample 1572391 | NCBI WGS metagenome assembly OGKF01 (sample SAMEA2582095, study PRJEB24529) | metagenome | biome: Human gut stool | place: China | collected 2011
AGTAGTTAAGGCTTCGTTCAAATGTGCCATTTCCTTTCCCAATAGTGACATTTTATAGGCGGCACGGATTTTTCCTCCCATATAAAGAGGCTGTTCCACCTGTACCCCGCCCGAGTAAACAGTTCCGACCTTATAGTCCAGATTCAGTCCGGGAAAATAAGCGAAACCGCTCGATACCAGTTCTCCGGTAGCAGGATTGGGCAGGAAAACCGGAAGGTTTCCTCCCGGAACTCCGAGACTTCCATCCGCTGTGCTATAAATACCCGTTCCGTTGGCTGTAAAATTAGGGAAGAAATTGGCTTTATAACTAAGAGACATCAATCGGGCTGCTTCCGTCTGCTTATTAGCGGCAGCCATATCCTTATTATATTTCAGTGCCATTTCACGGCATTGCGCCAGACTTAGTTTTTCTTGCGCGGCAAGAGAAACCGACAGGCCGAACAATACACCCGCTACACTAATGGCTACAAGAATTTCTTTTTTCATTTGTCTGTCTTTTTTATATGAAAGAATAGTGCATACAAAATAGGAATAAACAATAAAGTAATCAGCGTACCGAACAACAGTCCGCCCATAATGGAAGCCGCCAATGAGCCGAACATGGCATCCGGCAACAATGGAATCATTCCCAGAATGGTAGTGAGCGATGCCATCATCACAGGACGGAGACGGCTCTGCGAACTATCTATCAGTGCCGTTACCGGTTCCACTCCCCGACTGATTTGCAGGGTAATTTCATCCATCAGCACAATACCGTTTTTGATAATCATACCGATAAGTCCCAGTGTACCGACGATGGCAACAAAGTTGAACGTCTTTCCGGTCAGCAGCATTACAGCTACCACACCGACAAATACCAAAGGAATCGTGCAGAAGATGATAACCGGCTTCCGATAATCCTTGAACAGCATAATCAAGATAGAAATCATCAGGATAATAGCAAACGGGAAGTTCTTGAACAAATACTGCATGGATTTCGTACTGGCATTTCTTTCGCCTTGCCATTGCAGCTTGTAGCCGTCGGGAAGCGGAATCCGTTCAATCTGCCCGGCAATAGACTGCCGGGCTTTCTCCGTTTCCACGCCCGGAACAGGGGAACATTGCACGCGCTGGCTACGTTGCCCGTTATAGCGGGGGACAACCGGGTCTTCCCATTTCACGTCTATCCGCTTGCTGATTTGTTTCAGCGGAGTAGTTCCCATTAAAGTTTCCACAAGTTCCTCTTTAGAGAGTGTTCCCGTTTTCAGCTTCATCATCATCTCCTGTGTCAACAAGCCGTTGAGGGAAGGAAGGGAAGAAAATATCTGCGTGTTATCCAGATTCTCAATAGGTTTTCCATGTTCGTCAAGACAGCGCAAGTAGATGTTATCCTTATGAATTCCTTCGTAGAAAGAACCAATCGGGATACCACTCGTAGCCGTGAGCAGGGAAAGACTCACGTCATTTCGGCTCAGTCCGATAGCACGTGCCGTAGGCTGATCGTATTCAATCGTCAGGACGGGAACCTGCGGTTCCCAGTCGGTGGTAATCAGACAGACGTCCGGGCAATTTTCCATGATTTTCCGGGCACTGTCTGCCAGTTGATGTAGCACGGCAGGGTCGGGACCGGTAAATTGCGCTTCGATAGGATATTTCTTGAACATCAGGTTATAGCGGTTCAGCTTCACATAGGCGTCCGGATAATGGGAAGAAAGATACTGTTGAATCTCTGCCATGTTGTCGACCAGTGCATCGGGCGAAGTAAAGTCGATTATCAGTTCACCGTAAGATAAAGAAGGGTTGGCTATATTACGTACCAAGTTGTAACGGGCAGGCGTCCCGCCGATAGAAGTGGTGACGTGCGTGATTTCAGGACGTTTCTTCAAGTAAGCCTCTATCTCTTCCAAGTCGCGTGCCACCCGTGTGGAATTAATGCCTTCGGGAAGTTTATATTCCATGTATAGCTGGTCGTAGACCATATCCGGGAAGAAACCCTGCTTCATAAACCGGTAACTAAACCCCGAAAGTACCACCAAAGCAATCATGGCAAAGACAAAGCTCCAGCGATGTGCCAGGCTGAATCTCAATAATGAGCGCAGCACTGCATATATCTTTCCTTCGTATACCCGCTTTCCGGTAGTGGCAGTAGCTGCGGATACGTCCGGATGCAGAATCCGGTTCGCCATTAACGGGACGTGCACCAAGGCGAGTACCCAACTAAGCAGCAGGGAGACCGCCAACACAATAAACAAGTCGCGCGTGTAGACTCCTGCCGTATCGGGAGACATGAATATAGGAAGGAAAGCGATAATAGCAATCAGGGTAGCGCCGAGCAGAGGCATTGCCGTCTGCCGCCCGATAGCGGTCATGGCTTCCATGCGACTCTTTCCGGCTTTCAAATCGACCAGAATACCGTCTATAATGACAATCGCATTATCCACCAACATTCCCATGGCAAGTACAAAGGATGCCAAAGATACACGCTGCATCGTGCCGTCCATAAAATACAAAAACAGGAAAGTGCCGAACACTGTCACTACCAGACTGATACCGATAATCACCCCGCTCTTGAATCCCATTGCAATCATCAGGATGACAACTACAATAATCACGGATTCTATCAGATTCAGGATAAATGTCCCCAAAGAACTTCCGACACGTTCGGGCTGATAGAATACCTTGTGGCATTCCATTCCTGCCGGCAGGCGTTCGGCTTTCAGTTGTTCAAGTTTCTGCTCCACCCGTTTGCCGACTTTGATAATATCGGCATCGGGAGAGGCGGCAACCATGATTCCCATGGCACGCTGACGATCATAGAACAATTCGTTGCGGGTGGGGTCTTCGTAGTCTTTTTCAATGCGGGCGATGTCGCTCAGACGCAGCTGGTCGGCATCGTGTCCCTGAATCAGCATACGTCCGATGTCTTCCACCGTCTTGAATTTATCGCTGACCGTGACCCGGATACGGCTGTCACCGTTGTCGTAATAGCCGGTATAGGTTGTTTTATTCTGTCCGTTCAGGGTGGCAAGCACTTCGGCAGGTTTCACACCCAAGTTGGCCATTCGGTCTTGCAATAGGGAGATGTTGATACATTCCGGACGGTTGCCGTATAAATCGACGCGTTCCACACCGTCCAATTCGCTGACTTCACGTTTGATTAATTCGGAATAGTCGGAGAGTTCCCTGTCAGAAAGTCCGTCGCCTGTCAAGGCAAAAAACATTCCGTAGACATTACCGAAATCATCTTTCACGATAGAAGGGCTGGCACCTTCAGGAAGTTCCGCCTGTGCGTTCGCCACTTTACGGCGCAGCAAGTCCCAGCACTGTTCCACGTCGGTTTCCTTGACAGTCGTTTTCAGTTCTACCTGAATCAGGGAGAGGTCGTTGTAGGAATAGCTTTCCACATTATCTATATTCCCCATAGAACGGATATTCTTTTCGAGTACATCCGTCACTTCCAGTTCCACCTGATGCGCGGATGCACCGGGATAGGTAGTAATCACCATGGCGAGCTTTACCGTTATTTCAGGGTCTTCCAATTTACTCATCTCGTAGCTGGAATAAGCTCCGCCCGCAATCAGTACAGCAATCAGGAAGTAGATTAACTTCTTGTTCTCAAATGCCCATTTACTAATATCTATCATAGCAGTCCTCCCACATTCGTTTCGGCAGCCGGAAGAAGAGGTTCCACCTGTTGCCCATCTTTCACATGATGCACTCCCGAGACAACAATCAAGTCACCCGGTTTCACTTCGTCCGAAGTTATAAGGCATCTGCCGTCACTAAGCAAGCGAGTAACGGTCACATCGCAACGACGAATCGTTTTATCGGACGGATTATAAAGAAAGACACCCGTATTCCCGTTCTGACGGAGAATCGCTCCGCCGGGAACGGACAGGTTACGCATTTCCCCTTCGGCACATTCGATAGTGACCATTGTATTCATCCCAGGAGAAGGAACCGCCTGCTTGTCTCCGCTTTTCAATTGAAGGCGCATGGTATAGAGCTGGTTGGCATTCGCTTTGGGAGTGACGCTAATCAAATCCAGCACATATCTCTGCTGCGGATATACATCGAATGTGCAATAATAGCGGGTAAACTGCCGGCGACGGATATATTCCACTGCCGGAAGATTAATCTCTACCTCCGGGCTTCCCTCACTGATGATGGAAACGACGGGCATACCGGCAGCTACCGTCTCATGGGAATCAAAAAGACGTTTCTGCACATATCCGCTAAAAGGAGCATACAAACGGGTGTATGCCAACTGGTCTTTAGCATGGTTATATTTGGCGGTAATCTGTCTCAATCCGTACACGGCCTTATCGTTAGCATCCGGTGTTGTCACATTTTCCTTATAAAGTGCCATCACCCGTTCCGCCTCCGCTTTCACACTTTGATATTCTGCTTCTGCCGCATCCAGCTGAATCTGATAGTCTGTCGGATCTAATTCTGCCAGTAATTGCCCTTTACGCACATAGGCACCGTCATTTACATGCATATACTGAATAGTACCACTCACCCGGAAAGACAGACTTATGTCCTGTGCCGCTTTCACCCGTCCCGGAAACTGCAAAGCTATTTGTCTGTCGGCAGAAAGTACGGTATCAATCTTCACTGCCGGCTTATTTTCTATATTCTGCACACGCTGATTGCATGACGCCAGCAAAACTGCAAGAAGTCCTGTCAATAAGAAGTTTAATCGTCTCATATTTTCATTTGTTATTTAGTTATTACAAAAGTATCCCAAGCAAACAAGTGGGGAAAGGTTGATATAGACGAAATATTGTTCTATTTGTAGGTTATCGGAGATAAAAAGCCGGAATAGTTTGTTATTTGTAGCTATTTGTTTGTTAATTTGCAGTGAAACCCATTTGAAACGAAAAGATACATGGAGCCACTGATGCCATTCAATTATGTTATAATAACTCCGGAAGATACATCTATGAGTGAAGGGTGTATGTCGGCATCTCTCCCAAGGAGTATCGCAACAAGCCCGTCAAACAGACACTTTCCTGAATTGCTTGAACTGCCACCAAAGCATTGTCCCGGCAATCAAGCTTGCTATAAGATCGGAAATCGGCATACTTATCCAGACTCCCAGTTGTCCGTAGAACTGTGGAAGAATCAGCAGACAAGGTATCAGGATAAGAACCTGGCGGGAGACAGACAAAAATATCGCCTTGCTCGCCATGCCGATACTCTGGAAGAAGTTGGAAGTCACCATTTGGAAACCCACAATAGGAAAGAACATCACAACAATACGCAGCCCTTTGGCAGAAATGCGTACCAGTTCTTCGTGTGTCGTAAAAATCGAGACTGCTAGCCGGGGAATAAACATTCCCATCAGGAAGCCTGTAGTGGTAACAATGGTTGCTGCATAAATAGTTATTTTCAAGACTTTTGTCACACGCGGATATTGCTTGGCTCCATAGTTGTAACCGGCGATCGGCTGCATACCCTGGTTCAGTCCCATTACAATCATGACAAAGAGGAATACCAATCGGTTGACAATACCGAACGCTCCGATAGCCAAGTCACCACCGTGATGCTGCAAACCTTGATTGATAAGAATAACGATGAAACAGGCTGCCAGATTCATAAGGAAAGGCGCCATACCGATTGCTAAAGAATCGACTACGATTTTCTTCTTCAACCGGAAAATTCCTTTATGGAAGTGCAGCAGTTCTTCTTTGTTAGAGAATAGCTTGAACTGCCATGCCAATGCGATGACCTGTGCGGTAATGGTAGCGATTGCCGCCCCTTGTATTCCCCAGCCGAAGCCATAGATAAAAACAGGGTCGAGTATCGTATTAATCACCACCGTGGCAATCGTGGCAACCATCGCTTTCTGCGGATGCCCCGCCGAACGGAGTACGGCATTCAGACCTAAATAAAGGTGAGTGACGACGTTACCCAATAAGATAACGACCATATAATCACGGGCATAGCCTACCGTGGCGTCACTACCACCGAAGAAATAAAGAATAGGGTCGAGAAATATCAGTGTGACAACCGTAAAGGCAAGTCCGATGATAATATTCAGTACCAGCACATTGCCGAGTACCCGTTGTGCGGTGTCGTAATCTTTTTGTCCCAGTTTCACCGAAACCAATGTAGCCGCTCCCACACCGACCAGCGAGCCGAAAGCGGCAGCGAGATTCATCAGCGGAAAGGTCAGCGCCAATCCGGAGATAGCCATTGCCCCTACCCCGTGACCGATGAAAATACTGTCCACCATATTATATAGAGAAGATGCCGTCATGGCGATAATTGCCGGAATGGCATACTGCATTAAAAGCTTCCCGATCTTTTCCGTTCCCAACGCAGTGGGTGTCTTTTGTCCTGTCATACCTATTAGTTTGAGGGCGCAAAGATACAAAAAAGAGACAGATTACGGGATATATGAGAAAAGTTTCGTATTTTTGCCCACAAAATTGAGTTAATACGTAACGAAATGAATATACTAGAACTAAGTGAACAGGAAATCATTCGACGCAACAGCCTGAATGAGCTTCGTGCAATGGGTATCGACCCATACCCTGCAGCAGAGTATGTAACCAATGCTTTCTCTACAGATATTAAAGCTGAATTCAAGGACGAGGACGAGCCGCGCCAGGTTTCTGTAGCCGGACGTATCATGAGCCGCCGCGTAATGGGTAAAGCTTCTTTTATCGAATTACAGGACTCTAAAGGTCGCATCCAGGTGTACATCACCCGTGACGACATCTGTCCGGGAGAAGACAAGGAATTGTACAACTCTGTATTCAAACGCCTGCTCGACTTAGGTGACTTTATCGGTATCGAGGGCTTTGTATTCCGCACCCAAATGGGCGAAATCAGTATTCACGCAAAGAAGCTGACCGTACTTGCAAAATCCATCAAACCGCTTCCTATCGTAAAATACAAGGACGGCGTAGCTTACGACTCTTTTGAAGATCCCGAACTCCGTTATCGCCAACGTTATGTAGACCTGGTGGTAAACGACGGTGTGAAAGAGACATTCCTGAAGCGTGCCACCGTAGTGAAAACACTGCGTAACGCTCTCGATGAAGCCGGATACACTGAAGTGGAAACGCCTATCCTGCAATCTATTGCCGGTGGAGCAAGCGCCCGCCCGTTCATCACGCACCATAACTCGCTGGATATAGACCTTTACCTGCGTATCGCAACGGAACTTTATCTGAAGCGACTGATTGTAGGTGGTTTTGAAGGTGTATATGAAATCGGCAAGAACTTCCGTAACGAGGGTATGGACAAGACCCACAATCCGGAATTTACCTGCATGGAACTCTATGTTCAGTACAAGGATTACAACTGGATGATGAACTTCACCGAAAAATTGCTGGAACGTATCTGTATCGCTGTAAACGGCTGTACGGAAAGCGTTGTCGACGGAAAGACTATCAGCTTCAAAGCTCCTTACCGCCGTCTGCCTATCCTCGACGCTATCAAGGAAAAGACCGGTTACGACCTGAACGGCAAGAGCGAAGAAGAAATCCGCCAAGTCTGCAAGGAACTGAAAATGGAGGAAATCGACGACACAATGGGTAAGGGCAAGTTGATTGACGAAATCTTTGGCGAATTCTGCGAAGGTACTTATATCCAGCCGACTTTCATCACCGATTATCCAGTTGAAATGTCTCCGCTGACCAAGATGCACCGTTCCAAACCGGGACTGACCGAACGTTTCGAATTAATGGTAAACGGCAAGGAACTTGCCAACGCCTACTCGGAATTGAACGACCCGATCGACCAGGAAGAACGCTTCAAAGAACAGATGCGTCTGGCTGACAAGGGTGACGATGAAGCAATGATTATCGACCAGGACTTCCTGCGTTCTTTACAATATGGTATGCCTCCTACATCGGGTATCGGCATCGGTATCGACCGTCTGGTTATGTTAATGACCGGTCAGACTACCATTCAGGAAGTGTTATTCTTCCCGCAAATGCGCCCGGAAAAGGTGGTGAAGAAAGACGCAGCCGCCAAATATATGGAACTGGGTATCGCAGAAGACTGGGTGCCTGTTATTCAGAAAGCCGGCTACAACACCGTAGAAGACATGAAAGATGTCAATGCGCAGAAGCTACACCAGGACATCTGCGGCATCAATAAGAAATACAAATTAGAACTGGCCAACCCGTCGGTAAACGACGTAACTGAGTGGATTAACAAACTTAAATAAGTTGAGAGTTGAGAATGGAGAGTTGAGAGTTTGAAAAATCAATTCATTTAAAATAAGAAATTAAAATGGCAAAATTCGATAAAATAGCCGTATTGAATAAAATCGGTTCTACAGGAATGGTTCCTGTATTCTATCACAAAGATGCAGAAGTTGCAAAGAAAGTAGTAAAGGCTTGTTATGACGGTGGTGTTCGTGCTTTCGAATTCACCAACCGTGGTGACTTTGCACAGGAAGTATTTGCTGAAATCGTAAAATTCGCAGCAAAAGAATGTCCTGAAATGGCAATCGGTATCGGTTCTATCGTTGATCCGGCTACTGCCGCTATGTATTTGCAACTGGGTGCTAACTTCGTAGTAGGTCCATTGTTCAATCCTGAAATTGCTAAGGTATGTAACCGTCGTTCAGTGGCTTATACTCCGGGTTGTGGTTCTGTATCAGAAGTTGGTTGCGCTCAGGAAGTAGGTTGCGACCTTTGCAAAGTATTCCCGGGTGATGTTTACGGAACAAACTTCGTGAAAGGTTTAATGGCTCCGATGCCATGGTCTAAGTTAATGGTGACAGGTGGGGTAGAACCTACAAAAGAAAACCTGACAGCATGGATTAAGGCTGGTGTATTCTGTGTAGGCATGGGGTCTAAATTGTTCCCGAAAGATAAAGTGGCAGCAGAAGACTGGGCTTATGTAACAGCTAAATGCGAAGAAGCTCTCGGCTATATTGCTGAAGCTCGTAAATAAGATTAGAGAGCGAAAGCTGTCTATAATAAAAAAGAGGCTGGTGAGACAGCCTCTTCAAAATATGCCTCAAAGGGTTAGTTAGTTTAGTTAGTAATGAGGCATATTTTCATTTTGTTTAAAGGTGTTTAAAGGGGATAGGTCATCGGAATGAGTGATTCATTTCGGTGGCTTGTTTTTTGTTACTTTTCATTAAGAATGATGAGGCAATCGCATTTTGATGACACGCCCGACAATAAGAGCTATAATATAGAATACGGCAAAACCGATAATAGAAAAAACGAATGGCTTTTGTTCATTGAAGGTACGTCGTGGAGGAATGACAGTGTAAGTTTCTGACGTAACCTGATTGGTTGGCTGTGTGGCAGGAGAGACCTTTAGTGTTGTTCCTGTTGTTTCCATTTGACAGCTATCTGTTGCAGATATTGTATCCTCTGTTATTTCTGTAAACATATCTTTTTCCCTTTTTATTTGTATCTGAATTCTTGTAATTGTTATCAGTTATAACATAGTACATAGACTTTTGTTTAAGGGAGCAAAGATTGTTGCAAAGGTAATTAAAAAAGTAAATGATGAATCAAGGGGAGTGCATTCTTTTTAAAAGATTTGATGTAGGTCAATTTTTAAGGCCTTTCTTTCTTGTTGTCTTTTGATAAGAGTGCCATGTCGTGTGAGTTCTTTAGAGAGTTACACGGATAATATTTGTAGGCATTATCCGTGTAGTAGTGTTAGAGTAACAATTATTCGGGTACGTAAATTATTTCCCCGTTATCCAATTCATAGGCGATACCGATTTTCTTGCCACGTTTCCCTTCTTTTTTATCCTGGTCCTCCGAAGGAGTATACCGATTGATTTTTTCTCCTTCTTTGGTGATGATTTCCATATTTTCCTTACCCGGATTTTTCACCATGGTGAAGTCTTCTTGCGAGAATACCTCAGTCATGTTGTAGCGGCTGACAAGGGCAACCATTAAAGCTACTGCAAATACCATAGCAACGTCAAACAAGTTGGATACTACGCTGATGGGGTCGGAGTCTTCTTCTTTTCGTAATAGGTTATGTTTCATTTCTCAGTAGTTTTAGTAGTACGGTTTTCGTTCAGAAGTTCAGCGATAAATTCGAGATTGGTCATATCTTGCAGATACCAACGTTGCTTAACCTGCTGTGTGAGAAACCCGACGGCACCTGCTACCAATCCGACCACGGTCGTGGCAAAGGCAATCTGCATATTATAAGCCATGGAAGCAATATCTCCGCTTGCCAGTCCGGCCAGGGCAGGGCCCATTGGAATCAAAGTACCCATTAATCCTAAGATAGGACCTAGTTTGGTCAGCGTTTTTGAGATTGCAAGGTCTTTGTCGGCTGCAATCTCAAAGTTAGCCAATAAACGTTGTACTTGTGCGGGAGTATCACGGGCATCCAGTACCTGACGCATATACATAATAACGAGTGAACGCGACTTTTCCGGTAACTTGGAATTTAGTTCTCCTACTGTTTCAGAAGTTAGTTTCCCCAGTTCATTGCGGAGCAAAGCTTCTGTTTTGCGAATGGACATATACTGTCCGTAGAAACTGCCTGCAAGTAACAGTGCCCGGCAGAAGAGAATGATTAATAATACGATGACAGGAACAAGTAATCCTGTTGAAATCCAATATAAAATATCTGATATAAAGTTCATTGTTATTGATAATTTGAAGAGTTATTTATTCTATTATTGTTTCACACTTTTTTCTTTGTTTCTGTTTCGGATGTTCCACCAGAGAAGTCCGAGAATTCCGCCAGCCAGTGCGATGACTATGACGCCTGTCAATGCTTTCCAGTCTATTTCACTGACACCTGCTGCGGAAGTCTTTCCGTTGACTGTGGCAACAATTCCCAAAACGGCTACCAGGGCATTGGTTAGGAAAAATAGTTCGAGGCGCAGTTCTTTTTCCGGCAACAAATAGAGCAGTATAAATCTGCCGCAAGGGATGGCTGCCAGGATAAAGGCTGCATAGCTCCATGCTATCGTTTGAAATGAAGTACCCGGAAAAGCAAAGATGAGATATACCAGCCCGCTGAATAAAACCGGGAAAATCAATAATCCCGGAAACCAGCGGAGAAAACGGTACATGAGTATCATGCGCGGCTTGACCGGATAGTCATTGGCTACGTGGACGGCAAGCATGGCATAAGCCATTTGTATGCAGACTTCCACACTGAGGAGTACGGAAGTATCTAGCATCAAGGGCTGATTGCTTAGCCAATTGGCTATCTGAGTCTTCGATTGCTCGATAGCATACGGCCACATCAATCCGGCGAAGACAGCGCAGATAGCGGCGATAATACCGACCGCTATTAATTTCCAGAACGTTTGCTTCAACAGAAAGTTAAATGCTGTAAGAAGCATAAGTACAAGAAAAACTGTATCCATTATATGATTTTACAATTTACAAGTTACGATTGATAATTCACAGGACGTGGGTTACATCTGACTGCTTTTGCGGCGCTTGCGTACAAAGAGTATCAGAGCAAGAATAACGATAATGACAGCGATGCCTACGGCTACATTGCTTAATGTATTTGTCTGATTTTCGGCTGTCTGATTCATCTCTTCTTTTTTCATCACCACTCCCTTGTTGCTGCCGCTTGCTTTTGCTTCACGGATTTTAGAGATATTTTCTTTGTACTGTGTAGCGGTTTGTGCGTCTGCTTTCGATGCAATGAAGTCACGGAGCTTGGCATTGTCACAAACAAATCCGGAACAAGACGGGCGGTAAGTATTGACAATCTCCGTATGAAGTTTGCTAAGTTCCGCTACCTGTTCTTCACTTGCTTGCCACAATCCCTTACGGGCGCTTTCGAGCATGACGGCAGTCATCTCTTCCAAAGCGGCAGGATTCTGTTGTTCGAAATATTGTTTGACTCCCAAGTTCAGTTCATCCTTCACATATACATTATATATATTATCCCAAAGCTCTTTGTCGATTGCAGCCGGTTTCATCACATTCCATCCATAGGTATTGGTGATCACTTCTGCAAATTCACTTGCCGAAGAAGCCCCGCCTTTCATTTTCTCTTTGATGTAAGTTGGGTTCAGGATAGAGGTGCGACTTTCTACGCCGACAGCCTCTTTCAGTTCCTGC
>OGKF01001221.1_pt1 | contig 12016 bp, 15 predicted proteins | sample 1572391 | NCBI WGS metagenome assembly OGKF01 (sample SAMEA2582095, study PRJEB24529) | metagenome | biome: Human gut stool | place: China | collected 2011
GGCTGCTGACCAAGCGGGTGTCTGCGGTGAGCATCAAGAACCAGAACGCCGAAGCCGCCATGCGCAGCCTTGTGGCAACGGCAAAACCGTGGCCCCGTTTGGAGCTTGGCACCGAGTACGGCTTCGACACGACCTTCGACGACCAGACCGCGGGCGGCAGTGTCTTTGACTACTGCCAGACCATCGGGCAGGCGTGTGACCTCGGTTTCCGGGTGATTCTGGACGGCACCGGCGACAGCAAAAGGCTTCTGTTCGAGTGCTTCCGGCCCACCTTCGACCCGAACCACTGCTTTGCTCCCCAGTGGGGCAACCTGCGGGGTGCCGGGTGGAGCTTTGCCGACACCGACTACGCCAACGTGGCCCTTGTCTGCGCAAAGCCCGACGAGGACGAGACAAAGTGCGTGGTGGTCTGGGTGGGCGACACGGGGGCCACCGGCTCCGCACGGCGGGAGCTGTACGTGGACGCGGGCAGCCTCAAGCCGGAAAACGGCGAGACCACCGCCAGCCAGAGCTATCTGCAGCGGCTGGCCGACAAAGGCGGCGAAGCCCTGCTCAAGCAGCTGCGCACCGGGTCCATCGAGTTCACCCCGGAAGACGACAGTCTGCAGGTGGGGGATGTGCTGCGCGTCAGCCTGCCCCAGCTTGGCTACACCGCCATGGTGCGGGTGGCCGACATCATCACCGAAAGCCAGGAAAGCGGCACCACCCGGACCCTGCGTCTGGGCACGCCCGCCTGGTACAAGACGTAAAGGAGGACTTATGGCCGATATCATTACTTACCCCGAAAACGGCATTACCTACGATGCCGACGACGCTTCGGGTTACCTCTCCACCCGCCTGAGCGGCGTGTACAGCGCCGAGGAGGATTTCTCCGTCACAGCACAGGGCGGCCTGAGTGTGCAGGTGAGCGCCGGTCAGGCATGGGTGCGCCCGGCGCGGTTCAAGGGCCGCAGCATCATCATGGAACAGCCCACCACCGTGGTGCTCACCGCAGCGGACCCTGTACGCAGCCGCATTGACCGGGTGGTTCTGCGCTACGATGCCGCCGCCAAAAAGACCCGCCTGCAGGTGCTGGAAGGTGTCCCGGATTCTGCCGGGCCTGCTGCCCCGGCCATCACCCGCACCGAGCTGATCTACGACCTCTGCCTTGCCGAGATCAAGCGCCCCGCAGGCTCCACCGCCGTTACCGTCGCCGACATCTACGACACGCGCGCGGACGAGACCGTCTGCGGCGTGATGCGGGACGGTGTGCATGGCATCCCGGCGGCAACGCTCATCCAGATGCTGCGGCAGAAGATTGCAGAGATGGACAGCGGCAGTTTCTACACCAAAGAAGCCGTGGATGACATGCTGGCCGTGATTCAGGCGCAGGTCGCAAAAGCTGGCGCGCCGACCGAACGTCTGGCCTTTGTCACGCAGATCTCTGCAAACAGATGGGGCTGGAACCAGACCATGAGCTGTGAAGCCACCATTCCTAAAGGTGTGGATTTCATCCGCATCACTCCGGATAATTTCGATTCTCTGTATGTGTTCCAGTTTTCTGCCAATAAAGATTTAAGCCTTACAGGCGGAAACAGCAAGGCGGTATCCGCGATCTGCGCATCTAATGCTGATTTCAAATACACTGCCAGCAACCGCAAGATCAAAATAACCGCCTACGATACCAGTATCGGCAGAACCTGCATTCAGGGATACAAATACGGCACTGCTGCCACTCCCTGCATCGTCTGGACTGAGGGCGACGGCACATCCGCTAAAGACCATGACATCGATTATATCGAGATCAAGGAGCGGTGGAATGCAAGCAACTCGAGCGATTACAAAAACACTGTAGAAGCTGTTGCCCGCGTCGTGAAAGGCAGCACGTATACGACCGCCGGCGGTGCCACAGTCACTTTTGCCAGCGACGGCACCGTAACGGCCAGCGAATATTCCGGCACGCTTGTGGGCTACCGGTACATGACGCTGACAGAAGTTTCAGAGCAGTTAGCATCCACTCAATCCGCTCTGGCCGACGCAGACGCGCTGAACGTGGATCAGGACTACCGCCTAACTCTTTTGGAGCTGGGCGTGACCGATGATGAAACCACCGCATGAACAGAAAGGAATGACTACTATGGCACTTTACAACACCTGCAAGCGCATGATCGAGCGCGGCCTGATTGATGGTATAGCAAAGAAGCTGGATATCTTCTACGCCGCCAACAAGCTGACCGATGAACAGTACTCAGAACTGACCGAGATGCTGACCGAAAAGACCAGCGCCTGACCCCGTGAAAGGACGTGATACATATGGCAATCAAACAGTACAGCCTGAAGAAGGACAAGGCAAAGCGGCTGACCCCGAACTTTACGGTCTACGAGTTCCGCTGCCGCGACGGCTCCGACACCGTGATGATTGACGAGAGCCTTGTGGTACTGCTGCAGTGTATCCGGGAACACTTTGGTGCAAAGGTACATATCACCAGCGGCTACCGCACCGCTGCCTATAATGCAACGCTGCCCGGTGCCAGCAAGAACAGCCAGCACATTCAGGGCCGGGCGGCGGACTTCTGGGTGGAAGGCGTACCGGTGGCTACTGTGGCCGCCTACGCAGAGAAGCTGCTGCCCGGGCGCGGTGGCATCGGCCGCTACCCGAAGGACGCGGCGCACCCGACGCGCAAGACCGGCTGGGTGCACGTGGACACCCGCCCGAACAAGAGCCGGTGGACGTTGTGAGGTGAATAACATGAGCAAGACTATTTTTATCAGCCAGCCCATGGGTGGCTTGTCCGATGAACAGGTACTTCAGGAACGCACTGCCGCGATCAGCAAGGCAAAGGCCCTGTTGGGTGAAGATGTGGCTCCGCTGGAAACCTTCTTTGATGATTTCGGCCCGGCAGCAAAGCCGCTGGACTATCTGGCCCGGAGCATCGAGTTCCTTTCAAAGGCCGATGTGGCAATTTTCGCACCGGGCTGGCAGAATGCGCGCGGCTGCCGCATTGAGCACCAGTGCGCCGAGGACTACGGCATCCCCGTGATGGAGGTGTGACCAATGGCGAGCTGTTTGATTTCTGATGCTCCCTATGCATCATGGCTCTCCGACGTTCTGGCCACGCTCGAAGAGCACAAAATCAGCAAAGTTGCAGTAGCTGCGCCTTTGCCGACCGGCGAGGTATTCACCGGCTATTTCGGTATGGATACGATGGACAAGGCGCTGATCGCAACGAACATTCAGGCCGACGCTACCATGGATGTGGTCTGTGCCAACGGCCAGCGCATCCAGCAGGCGTGGGAAGATAACATTGAAGATTCGGAGGATTGATACCAATGCAGCAGACTTTCTCGTACATCTCCGCGCACTGGATGGAGGGAGCCATCTGGCTGCTGGGTCTTGGCTGGGGCTACCTCGTAAAGAAAGTAACCGAGTACAAGACCATCAAGGACGGCCTGCTGGCCATCATGCATGACAGGCTGTATCAGGCGTGCATCTACTACACCCAACAGGGCTGGATCGATGCCAGCGGCCTGAAGAACCTCGAATACTTATACCAAAGTTACCACGCGCTGGGCGGCAATGGCACCGGCACCGAGCTTTATAACCGGGCCAAGGCGCTGCCCATTCGCGATTAAATGCAAGCCCGGCGCTGCCGGGAGAAAGGACCTGACTATGACCGCACACACCTACAACGCACCCACCATCTCCGCAGGCACCATTGCCCGCACCGCCTGCCTGCTGCTGGCCCTGACCAATCAGGTGCTGTCTGCACTGGGCAAGCCCGTCCTGCCCATCGAGAGCCAGACCGTGGAGCAGCTGGTCACCGCTGGCATCACTACTGTGGCCGCGCTGGTGAGCTGGTGGAACAACAACAGCTTCACCACTGCAGCCCTTCAGGCAGATGCCGAGTTTGACCGCCTGAAGAAGCAGGTCAAGTAAGCTACACAGCGCTGCGGCGCATCGTCTCCCGCGCGCCTACGCGCAGTGCGTACCATGCGGGAGACATAACACTTAGCCGCTCCGGCGGCAGGCCGAAAGGCTGCATAGCATGACAACAGCCCTGTGGTTCCGTTTCAGGCGGTTCCGCGGGGCTGTTTTTGTTTGGCGTGTTTCGACGCTTTACGACGTATATCGACGTAATTGGTAAATTTTAAGTATTTTTCGGTTAGAGTTGACGCATAGAAAGGATGTGTCAACTATGATCGTTTCCGAATTGTCCACTCAGGTCAATGATTTGCTGCGCCCGATGGGCATTACACGTAATCTGAGCGCCTACAGTATCCTGTGCCAGTGTCTTGAGCTGGTCTGTGAGCAGGAAGACCGCCTGCAGGCCGTGGAGAAAGATATCTATACTCCTATCGCCGACCGCAGAGGGTGTGAGCCAAAAGCGATTCAAAGCGCTGTCCGCCGGGCAGCTAAAGGTGCATGGCTCACAAACCCGGAGTATGTGCAGCAGCTGGCAGGCTATCCGCTGACCGGTGCGCCCAGCGCGGTACAGTTCATTGAGATGTTGTATAATGCGCTGGTGAGGGCAGCCTGAAAACTTAATAGTGTTACCAAAAGTGTTACCATGATAAGAAAAAACACGCTGGTTCTGTACGAACCAACGCGCTTTTTCTCTTATGCGGGTAGTGGGGGTCGAACCCACACGCCTTGCGGCACAGGAACCTAAATCCTGCGCGTCTGCCAATTCCACCATACCCGCGTATTCTTCTATTCTGCAGCTGCGGCCAAACCGCCTTAATATAGTATCAGTTCCGGCGGCAAAAGTCAATCACTGCATTGATATTTCCGCCCTTCACAGCGCATACTATCGCCGGACGATCGTATCATTTTCCATGGCGGAAAGGGGCTTTTTGCCGATGCGCAGATCAAAACTACGCCGCGCTGGCAGCATTGCGGCAGCTTATCTTCTGGTGGCCGCGCTGGCGGTGCTGGGCTGGCTGTGGCACAGTCTGCCTGCTGAAATTTTGCTGGAACCCGGCCAGACCCTTACCCTGCCCCGTTTTGCCTATGTGCAGCCGCTGCGCACCGCTGGCTCCCGCAACGCGGCCAGCACGCAGGCTGCGGGCAGCTATCAGGCCACTTTGTCCATTGGCGGGTGGCTGCCCGTCAAGACTGTGCGCGCTCTGGTGGAAACACGTCCGGTGGTAACAGTGTGCGGTACGCCTTTCGGCGTTAAGATGTTCTCCGAGGGTGCGCTCATTGTGGGCTTTTCCGACCTGAACACCCCGGACGGCACCGCAAACCCCGCCAAGAAGGCCGGGCTGCGGCTGGGCGACCGGGTGGTGCGCATGGACGACACCCTGACCGAGACGAACGATGCCGTGCACGATGCTCTGGAAACGGCCGCAGGCGCACCGGTGCAGGTGGTCTATATCCGCAATGGTGAGCAATTCCAGACCCGGCTGACCCCCGTGTGGGACAGCACCGCCGGGCAGTGGCGCGCCGGGATGTGGGTGCGGGATTCTTCCGCCGGGGTAGGCACCATGACCTTTGTGGACAATGCCGCCGGGGTGTTTGCCGGGCTTGGCCACCCCATCAGCGACAGCGACACCGGTGAGAGCGTGGCCCTGCGCAGCGGCGAGATCGTCCCCTGCCAGATCGTGGGGTGTACCAGCGGCACCGTGGGCAGCCCCGGTGAGCTGAAGGGCCGCTTTCTGAGCACCCATGCGCTTGGCAGCATCTGCATCAACAGCAAGACCGGGGTCTATGGCAGAACACGGGCTGCATTTTCCGGCCCGGAGCTGGAGATGGCTTTTGCGCAGGAGGTTGTACCGGGCGATGCCGAGATCTGGACGACTGTGGACGGCGAGGTGCCCAAGGCATACCGCATCCGCATTGAAAAGGTAAACGACGCAGACCCCCACCGCAACATGATCCTGCGCGTGACCGACCGGCAGCTGCTTGCCAAAACCGGCGGCATCGTGCAGGGCATGAGCGGCAGTCCCATCCTGCAGAACGGCAGACTGGTGGGTGCAGTGACCCATGTGCTGGTAAACGACCCCACGCGGGGCTACGGCATTTTTGCTCAGACCATGCTCAAGCAGGCCCGCGCTGTTGAAAAAACAGACGATACAGCGCATACGCAGACCCAAAACGCAAAATAATTTGCGGGTTTCGATTTTATTTTCCAAAATTTGCCAATAAAAGTCGTTGAAAGTTCTGGAAAATTATGGTAAAATCCATGGTGTTAAGGGAACTGCACACATTGGAGGAAACAACCATGGACAAAGTTAGATTTTTGATGTCGGATACTGGTGCCCCGTTCACTGCCGCCTGCCGCGAAGCGCTGGAGCAGAAGGGCGTGGACGTGACCGTTGTGGAAAAGGACGGCAACAAGGTCCTGCAGAAAATGCTCACCGTGCGTCCGCAGGTGGTCCTGCTGGATGCTTTTATGCCCGGTCTGGATGCCCTTGCGGTAAAGCAGCGCTACAATGCCGCCGGTGAGCGGCACACCTCCTTCTTCGTGACCGGTGCCTTCCAGAGCGAAGAGATGGTTCAGGAGCTGCTGGACGAAGGCTTTGCCTACTACTTTGTAAAGCCCTTTGATGAGACCGTGCTTGCCGCACGGGTGCTCAAGGCAGCACTTGGCCCGGAAAAGCACATCCTGCACACCAGCGTGGACAGCGATGAGCTGACCGTTACCGAGATCCTGCACCAGATCGGCGTCCCCGCCCACATCAAGGGCTACCAGTTCCTGCGGGATGCCATCCTGCTCACCATGAACGAGCCGGAGTACATCAACGCTGTGACCAAGCGTCTGTACCCGGAAATCGCCAAGAAAAACGGCACCACCGCCAGCCGGGTGGAGCGCGCCATCCGCCACGCCATCGAGGTTGCATGGGACCGGGGCGATGTGGACACCCTCAACAGCTACTTCGGCTACACCATCCATAACCTGCGCGGAAAACCCACCAACTCGGAGTTCATTGCGATGATCGCTGACAAGATGCGGCTGGATAAACGGCAGAGAGTGGGCTGATTTTTTTCATAGAATCCGCCGTCGTTCATATTCTGATAAGAGCAAACCAAACAGACAAAGGAGGTTTTGCTCTTGAAGCTTGCAGAATATCTCGCACGGCGCAGGCGGGCCAGAGTTGCGGCCGTAATGCTGTTCGCCCTCATTATGGGGTTTGTATCTGCTGCGCCGCCGGTCGTCACCGGATGTCAGGCGCAGGATCTTACCCCGGCACCGGACACTTCGATGCTCTCCCCCGCCGTTTCGGCTCTGGCACAGGAGCAGCAGGAGCCTGCTGCCCAGCCGCTGCCGGAAAAGTGGGTCTGCCTGACCTTTGACGACGGCCCCAGCAAGACCACACCGGATGTGCTCAGCGCGCTGAACGCGGCCGGAGTGCACGCCACATTTTTTGTGGTGGCTACCGACTACAATGAGAAATACCTGCCCCTGCTCACCGAAGCGGTCAGCGCCGGGCACCAGATCGCGCTGCACTCTGCTTCCCACGAGTACAGCGATATCTACCGCAGCAGCGAAGCCTACTGGGCGGACATCGCCCTGCTGAAGGAGCGCATCGCGCCCTATGTGGACGCAGAAAGCATCCGGTATTTGCGGTTCCCCGGCGGCAGCACCAACACGGTAAGCCGCCGCTACGGCGGCAAAGGGCTGATGAAGCAGCTGAAAGCCGAAGTGGAACAAAAAGGCTGGCAATGGGTGGACTGGAACGTGTGCGCCGAGGATGCCGTGGGCGGCCACCCCAGTGCGGACACCATCTACCGCAATGTGGTGCACGAGACCGGGCAGCAGACCCATTGCATTGTTCTGATGCACGACTCTGCCACCACCCGCACCACCGCCGAGGCGCTGCCGGATATCATCCGGTGGTATACGGATAACGGCTATGCCTTTTTGACCGTAGCCGAAGCGCTGCCGCTGGGGTGATGCGCCTTACAGCCACTTTTCAAAACAGCGCCCCAGCAGCAACCCGCCGGATGCCAGCGCCGCCAGCCAGAGCCAGTCTGCACCGCCGGTGACTACCCAGCCTGCTGCCATGATAGCCGCAAAGATGCACACCGGCGGCAGCACGATACGCACGATGCGCAGCAGCTTCTCCCGCCGGGCGGGCAGTCCTGTGTCCAGCTGCTCGGGATGCACGGCATCGCAGCAGATCTCGTCCCGGTACTTGCCCGGATTGCGGTAAGTTTTATACTGGATATCGTCCAGCGAGAACTCCGGGTACATCCCCTCTTTTTCAAGGCTGAACTGCATCCCGTTGGCCTTTGCATAGGTCTGCAGGGCCGCTGTGAACTCCTGCGGAGTGTTGATGCTGCCCTCCGGGATAAAGGAAAAATGCCTCTGGTGCTGCACCTGTGCCAGCGTGCGGTAATCCTGCAGCCAGCCAGAGCAGAACGCACCCTGTACGGCAGGCTTTTCCATGCGGGTCAGGCAGGCATCCACGTCCAGCGTTTCTGCCTGCGGCTGCTGCCGGGCAAGGTCGGCACAAAACTGCATGGCTGCCGCCAGATGCGCGGCCTGCTGCTCCAGCACGGTCTGCTGGGCTTGCAGCGCCTGCTGCAGGGGCTGTTCCCCGCGCAGCACCGCCTTGATGGTGGGCAACGGCACATCCAGCATGCGCAGCATACGGATGAGCTTGAGGGTGCGGATATCCCCGGCGGTGTAAATGCGGTAGTCATTGCCCTGCCTGCGCGCCGGTGTAAGAAGCCCTTCTTTTTCGTAAAAGCGGATGTTCGGGGCGGACACGCCGCTTTGCTCTGAAGCCTGTTTGATGTTCATCTGCTTCACCTCCGCCCTTACATTACACCTTAAAGACGGTTGAAGGTCAAGCTTTTTGCGCCAAAAATAAAATATCCGCAGTATTTCCGCTGGTTTTTGCAAACCGGGAAGCGCTGCGGATATTTTTTCAGGCACAGAACTTACTGCTCAGCCTGGCAGAACAGCGAGAAGGTGCGGTAAGCCATGTACAGGTCGGTCTTGTGGATGACCTCGAAGGGCGAGTGCATGGACAGCACCGGCACGCCGATATCCAGCACCGGGATGCCGCGGTTTGCCACGTACTTGGCAATGGTGCCGCCGCCGCCAAGGTCCAGACGGCCCAGCTCACCAATCTGCCATGCCACGCCGTTGGCATCCAGCAGGCGGGTGATGTCCCCTACCAGCTCGGCGTTGGCATCGCTGGCAGAGCTCTTGCCGCGGCTGCCGGTGTACTTGAAGAAGGCCACGCCGCGGCCTGCGTAAGTACCGTTCTGCGGCTCGAAGGCATTTGCCCAGGAGGGGTCGTAGGCGGCGGTCACATCGGCGGAGAGACACACGCTGTTCCGGAAGGCAAGGATGTCGTCCTGACCGGCGGCGCGGCACAGCAGCTGCATAAAGTGGAATACATACATGCTCTGCATGCCGGTCACACCGTCGGAGCCGATCTCTTCCTTATCGGTCAGCACGCAGACGGTGGTGTGCACAGGATCTTTCGTCTCGATCTCGGCCATAAGGGCGGGGTATGCGTCCACCCGGTCATCGTGACCGTAGCCGCCCACCATGGAGCGGTCAAAGCCCACGTCCCGGGCCTTATGGGCGGGCACCACCTCGATCTCAGCGCGGGTGAAGTCCCGCTCGGTGATGCCGTACTTTTCGTGCAGCAGCATCAGGGTGTTCAGCTTGACGGCCTCCTTGATGTCGGCATCCTCCACAGCGTCGGAGCCGATGAGCACATTCAGCTCCTCGGCCTTGATGCCCTCGCTGAGCTTGCGGTCGTTCTGCTCGGCACCCAGATGGGGCAGCAGGTCGGTGATGCAGAACACGGGGTCATTCTCGTCCTCACCCACTGCAAAGGACACGCTGGAGCCATCGGCACGGGTGAACACGCCGTGGATGGCCAGCGGCATGGTGCCCCACTGGTACTTGCGGATGCCGCCGTAATAGTGGGTCTTGAAGTAGCTGAGGTGGTCTGCTTCGTACAGCGGGTTCGGGCGCAGGTCCAGACGGGGGCTGTCGATGTGGGCGATCACCAGACGGAAGCCCTCCTCAAACGATTTCCGGCCGATGGTAGCGGCCACCACCGCCTTGTGCTCCTGCACAAAGTAGATCTTCTGGCCGGGGGCATAGGTCTTTTTCGGCTCAAACTTTTCGTAACCGGCCTCCAGCAGCAGCTTTTCGCTGGCGGCGGCAGCTTCGCGCTCGGTCTTGGCAGCGTTCAGGAAGGCTTTGTAGCCTTCGGCAAAGGCTGCAGCCTTCTCCTTCACGTCGGCGCTCTTGTCGGCAGCGTACTCCGGCTTGTAAAGCAGCTGTTCGGCAGCCTGCTTTGCGGTAAGTTTCTCGCTCATTTTCCTGATCTCCTCTCAGCTTCCTGCATAGATACGCTGATACCGCGCATAGCAGGAAGTGATCTTTTTTACGTAGTGGTTCATCTGGTTATAGGGAAAGCCCTGCAGCGTTTCGCCGTCTGCGGAGTGCTCTTCCATCTGTAAAAGAGCATCTACCGTGCCCCACCCGCTGTGATAAGCGGCAGCGGCAGTGGCAACATCGCCGTTGTAGCGCTCCATGCACAGGTGCAGGTAATAGCATCCGAACCGGATGCTGGTCTCCGGGTCGTAGAGATTTGCAAAGAGCAGTCCTTCGTCCGGTGCGATCTTGCTGCGCAGCCAGATAAAGGTCTCCTCGGTCATCTGCATCAGACCCCGGGCATCCACAGTGGAGGTGGCCTGCGGGTCAAAGCCGCTTTCGGTGCGGATGAAGGCATCCACCAGAAGCGGGTCAAGGCCGTAAGTCTCCGCCCACTGGTCCACCAGCGCTTCGTACTTGCGGGGGTATAAAAGCCGTTCTGCCCTGCCCCACAAGTTGGGCACCAGCACAAACAGCAGGATCAGCGCCATGCCCAGCAGGAACAGCCTGCGGCTGCGCATTTTTTTGCGGCGGCGGGCCTTCTGGGCGCGGAGAGCGCGGCGGATGCGGGCCGTCTCCGGGTCGTACTGCGGTGCAGGATCTTGTTCGTTATATCGTTTGTTCAAAATTCTTTTCCCGCACCTCCTTCTGCCAGAAGCTTTGTGCAGAGCTGCTCTGCCGCAGCCTGCAGATGTGCAAGGCTGGAATCGTTGCGCAGCACATAGTCTGCCTGCGCGGTGAGGGTGCTTTCCGGTGTCTGGGCGTTCAGGCGGCGGGCGGCCATCTCGGCCGAGATGCCGTCCCGGGCCACGATGCGGGCCACACTGGTCTCAAACGGTGCCGTGACCACGCACAGGCGGTCACACTCGGCCTGCGCCGCAGTCCCCACGATGACCGCGCCATCCAGCACGAACAGTGGTGCACCGGCATCCTGCGCTGCCTGCTTTGCCGCACGGATGCGGCGCACGATCTCCGGGTGGGTCAGGCTGTCCAGCGCCGCCTTGCCCTCCGGGGTGGCAAAAGCGCGGTCGGCCAGCAGGCGGCGGTCCAATGTGCCGTCTGCTTTTAAAATGTCTGCGCCGAACCGCTGAGCCAGCCGGGGCAGCAGCGGCGAGCCGGGCAGTAAAATCTCGCGGCTGATCTGGTCGGCATCGGCCAGCGGCACACCGTGGGCCGAAAACACCGCCGTGACCGTGGATTTGCCGCAGCCGCTGCGGCCCGTGATGCCAAGCGCGATCATAGCTTGATCACCCGGAAGGCCGCAGCGCGGATCAGGCGGTTGTACACCGCCATGGAAAGGCCGTCCTTCTGCGGGCAGCGGGCGTAGACCACGGCATCGCCCTGCTCATCCAGCGCGCGCAGGCAGCGGAAGATGTGCTTTGCCTGATCGGCACCGTCGCCCTCGCGGCCATACTCCACGCAGGGCACACCCAGCTTTTCCGCCTCGCCGGTAAAGCACAGGCAGCTGGGATCCTGCTCGGCGTGGGCATCCACATAGGCTTTGAACTGCTCAAAGGTGCCGTCCAGCAAGGTCACATCCGCCTTGGGGGCGTAGTGTTTGTACTTCATGCCGGGGCTGCGCACCACAGCACCCTCCGGCAGCTTTTCGAGGATGGCTTTGGACACTTCCACCTCTTCGCCGAGGGCACGCTCCAGATCCTCCAGCGTAATGTGGCCGGGGCGGA
>OGKF01001225.1_pt1 | contig 11997 bp, 10 predicted proteins | sample 1572391 | NCBI WGS metagenome assembly OGKF01 (sample SAMEA2582095, study PRJEB24529) | metagenome | biome: Human gut stool | place: China | collected 2011
ATCCGTCGAAGTATTTCTGAGTCAGCACCATTGCACGGTTCACAAAGTTGCCGTATACGGCTACCAGTTCGTTGTTATTACGGGCCTGAAAGTCTTTCCAGGTGAAGTCGTTGTCTTTTGTTTCCGGTGCATTGGCAGTCAACACATAGCGGAGTACGTCCTGTTTACCGGGAAAATCGGCCAGATATTCGTGCAACCATACAGCCCAGTTGCGGGAAGTGGAGATTTTGTCTCCTTCGAGGTTCAGGAATTCGTTGCTGGGCACGTTGTCCGGCAGGATATAGCTGCCTTCTGCTTTCAGCATGGCAGGGAATACGATGCAGTGGAACACGATATTGTCTTTTCCGATAAAATGGATCAAACGGGTTTCGGGATCTTTCCACCATGTCTCCCAGCTGTCCGGAAGAAGTTCTTTCGTGTTGGAGATGTAGCCGATAGGCGCGTCGAACCAAACGTAGAGGACTTTTCCTTCTGCGCCTTCCACGGGAACAGGGATACCCCAGTCGAGGTCACGGCTTACGGCGCGTGGTTGCAACCCCATGTCGAGCCAGCTTTTGCATTGTCCGTACACGTTCGGGCGCCATTCTTTATGGTCTTCCAGAATCCATTTGCGCAGCCAGCCTTCGTGCTTGTCGAGGGGGAGATACCAGTGTTTGGTTTCTTTCATCACCGGTTTGCTGCCGCTAATGGCGCTTTTCGGGTTGATAAGGTCTGTCGGTGAGAGTGAAGTACCGCACTTTTCGCATTGGTCGCCATAGGCACCTTCCGAGTGGCAGTGAGGACATTCTCCGGTGATATAACGGTCGGCAAGGAATGTTTTTGCTTCCTCGTCGTAATATTGTTCGGATGTTTTTTCGATAAACTCGCCCTTGTTGTATAATGTTTTGAAGAAATCCGAAGCCAGTTGGTGATGCGTCGGTGAAGTGGTACGGCTATACACATCGAAGGAGATGCCGAATTCTTCGAATGATTTCTTTATCAGCGTATGGTAACGGTCTACCACATCCTGCGGAGTGATTCCTTCTTTTTTGGCGCGGATCGTGATAGGCACTCCGTGTTCGTCCGAACCGCCGATAAATAATACATCTTCTTTCTTTAACCGCAGATAGCGCACATAGATATCTGCCGGTACGTATACACCGGCCAAATGACCGATGTGGACAGGTCCGTTCGCATACGGCAGGGCCGATGTGACGGTGGTTCTTTTGAATTTCTTTTCCATTATATAGCGTGATTTTATTGTTTTCTGCTTTGCAATGTGCAAAGATAATGACTTTTCACCATGGATTACATGGATTAACACAGATTATTTCACTTAAAATACTTTTTCATCCTGACGAAAACTTACATCATCATATGCCTGCGTATAGAGAACTTCACTATTGCCATTGCATTGATCGCCGCAAACGGTATATCCATTGGCTCATGGTGGGTGTTGTAGCTCACCAGTTTGATGCATCCTTCCTTTTCGGACCGGTTGGCATACTTCACCGCCAGATACTCGTCTCCGTCGATCATGAACGAAACCAGATATATTTCCCCGTAAATAACGCTCTCGAAGCTGTTTATCTCCTTATATCCGATGATGTCCCCCGATTTCAGTATGGGGTACATACTGTCCCCGTTGACGTAGACCGCCCCGTCGCAGGCGGATATGTTCGGAATCCGTATTTTCCCCAAGGCATACTGGTGCTTGTTGGTGAACAGCGTCTTCAGGTTTGCCGCCGCCGTGATGTCGTATAGTGTCACGCTGCGGTCGTCAACCGGTTCGGCTGTTTTGGGATTGTGAATTATCTGCACCTCCCCTTGTGCCAGTTCGCTTTCGCAAAATCTCGACTGGTGTTTCGGGTTGCCTTTTCCCAACAATAGCCAGTTGTAGTCTACCGTATTTCCTAATTTGTTGAGCAGCAGGCGGAAATCTATACTGTTCCGTGCAGCCCAGTTGGTGACTGTCGCTCTTGAAACTCCCAGGAATTCAGCCAGTTCGCTGTCCCTCTTCAGGTTTAATGCCTGCTTGGCACGTTTGATGATGCCGGGTACATCCAGATTTGTATCCATTTTGTTAGCATTTAATTTTGATGTAAAAAATCATAAACGTATTAGTTGCTCATTAATAATCCGTTATCTGTTTTTTAAGAATTAATTTCTAAAACCGTATGTTTTCTTTATGAAAACTTATTTATCTTTGTAGCGGTGAAATTACAAATATGTTTCAAAAATATAAATTAAAAACAGAATAGCCATGAAAAACGCAGAAAAGTTTCCGAAAGGTTGCAGAAAAGTTCGTCCCCCGGCCTTGCATCCCCTTTGTATCACTGCTCCGGTAGCCATATATATACACTGTGATGAATATATAGATTCACCATGGTAAGCATATATGTCCACCATGTCGGACATACATCTCCGGCAAATAAACAACTTTTTTCTCAGAATTTAAATCAAAATTATCATTATGAAAACAACATTATCTTTATCGACAAAACAATCTACATCCAGCAGTATTTGCAAGAGTTGTAAACGTGAGCTTCCGTTGGAGTCCTTCTATATGAACAAAAAAACGCAGTCTCCGGATAAATATTGCAAGGAGTGTCGCAAATCTCTGAGCCGAAGGCAATACGGCAGTGGTAAGAAACTTCCCCATTGCTCTTTGTCCGGTGGACGAGTTTCCTATCCGGTCATAACACAGACTGAGGACCGGGAAACACGTCTCCGGCTTATTCTGCACGCCCTTCAGGTAGTGAGGCTTAGCATGGAACGCAAAAAGGCGGGAATGCAGGAAGAAGCCTTGCTGTAAAAGCGGTTTTTTTATATTGAGTATTTATCAAAAAACAGAATTATTATGGCAAGAATAAAGAAAAAGGGATTGGATTATTTCCCGCTGAATACGGATTTTATTCACGACCGTGCTGTCCGCCGCCTGATGAAGCGTGAGGGTGACTCCGCGCTTGGCATTCTGGTGGAAATCCTGTCGTATATCTATGCGGGCGAGGGGTATTATGTCCGTGCGGACCGTTTGTTTTACGAAGACCTCTCGGCGGGTCTGTACGAGAAGAGTGCTGATGACGTGGAACGCATCGTCCGTCTGGCGGTGGAATACGGGCTGTTCGATGCCGCTCTTTTTGAGCGTAGCTGCATCCTGACTTCCGTCGAAATACAACGGCAGTATCTTTTCAGTACCCGTCGCCGCAGCATTTCACATCTGGAAGTCGGGTATTGCCTGCTTGCAGATGATGAACCGGCTGATAATAAGGATGATGCAAAAGGAACGCCGGCTGTGAAAAGTGAAAAACAGGGGCATGGAGAAGGCATTACGAGGGGTGATAATGTAACATTTATCCCTGAAAATGTAACATCAGGTACACATAGCATAGCACAGAATAGCACATCAGAGCATAGCGTAGCACAACAAAGCAAAGCACAACCCCACTTCAATTCTCCCCTGGAAACGGCAGGGGAGAAGGCGGAGGGGAAGAAGATTGGGAAGGAGGAGATTTCTTCCGGAAGTTCCTGCGGGTGGGATGTTTCCGGTTCGGGGAAACGGAAAAAGTGGACGCAGGAGACTATCGACGGCCTTCTTCCGCCGGCTGACGGGACATCACGCAACTATGCGGGGCTGCTCGATAATCTCCGTAGCTACGGTATCCCGCCTTCAGAACAGTATGCAATTATCCTGAAAAGTAATTTCGGGGCTATCGGTGGTGCAATCTGGCAGGGGATTGCTACGTTGCGTGGCAGCGGGGGCAAGATAAAACTTCCCGGACGTTATCTTTTAAGTGTTGTAAATAGGAGGTTGGAAATTGATAATTATTGATATTCAATTATTTATATTGGTTAAGAATTTGGTTAAGACACGTATTGAAAATCGCTTGTATATGAAATGTAACTGTCTTATCTTTGTGTTGTCGATAAGCTTACAGACAAGACTAAACTCGATTAATTAACACAAAAACGAATTGGATTATGTATTTATTACGGAAAATGGTATTGGCGGGTTTATTGTTCTCCGCCGGAGTGAATATGTTTGCGCAGGAGTCTGCCTATGCTTATGACGCAAACGGGAATCTGACAAAAGATTTAAATAAGAATATTGTTGATATTCAATATAATTCTTTAAATTTGCCTAGCCGAATAGTCTTTAAAAATGGCGACAACATTTCTCATGTTTACAGTGCTGACGGTAGTAAGCTGCGTACGGTGCGGGTTGCTGACGGAGATACGCTGACGACGGATTATTGCGGGAATGTGATCTATGAAAACGGGGTTCCGGTGCGGTTGATGACCGATGTTGGGTATATAGCTTTGTCGGATACGAGCTATCATTATTTCATCAAAGATCATCAGGGCAATGTGCGTGTCGTTGCGGATGAACATGGCAATGCGGAGGAAGTGAACGATTATTATGCTTTCGGCGGATTGATGTCGACAAGTTCCCGGCAGAGCGTCCAGCCGTATAAGTATAACGGAAAAGAACTGGAGACAGCGTGCGGGGTGAACTGGTATGATTATGGTGCGCGGCGGTATGATCCGGTGTTGGGAAGGTGGAATGGAGTGGATCCTCTGTGCGAAGACTATTATTCAGAGAACCCTTATGGATATTGTGGAAATAATCCGGTTAACTATGTTGATCCGAATGGTCTGATGAAAGTGCTCTATAATCCTGATGGTACTTATAAGGAAACTACACATAATAATTGGTTTCATAATACGTTTATGGGGCGGCAGGAATATATTGATTATGGTGATCGAAAAGTGCATCTTTCCGAATCTGAATTTTGGCAATGGCAGAGGAGTGGAAGTTATGAGAATGTAGGTCCGGTAACAGATTTTGTTAGTAATTTGGAGCTTACCCTGAATGAACCGGCAGCAAATTTTGCCGACGGAGTTGCCAAATATATGGTATCGTCAGCTTATTCATCTATCAATTCTCCGAAAGTATGGCTGACGGGACGTTCTTGGGCAGGAACTTATGCGACGCCCGATGAAAGAGCCGGCGGATTCATTGATGTGGCCACTCAAAGATTGCCCGCCGTTCACTTGTTGAAACAATTGCATCCCGGTTCATGGTATAAGTTTAAATATGCCAATCGGCATATTCCCCCGAGGAGTAGGCGTGTAGTTTACGATGTGGAAATGAGAAAATTTGATGAAAGGATTCGTAATCCGAAAACTTTTGAGAAAATGAATAGAGGTATAAATAAATTTGAGTATATAGACAATAATATTAAAAAGGAGGATAGGTAATGATGATTATAGAAGAGGTTGGTGCTTTGATTATGTGGCTGGCGGTTTTTATCGGCTGGTTGATAAAAGGATGTAAAACCAATCTTTTTAAAGAATGTGCGAAAATAGAAGATTCTACAAAAAGAAATGTAGGAAGAATCTTTGTAATATTTCTTATAGGGCCGTTTTTTTTAGGTGAGTGTCGTGGCGGTTAATTTTTCATTTGTTATATCTTTGATATGCAGTTTATTATGTTTTTTATTGGTTGTATGTTAATAGTTTAATACTAGAAAATATGGAAACAAACAAATTCTCTGTCGTAATGTCGGAAAAGGTTGATATGGAGTTAGTCCGAATAGTGACTTCGGAGCGTGCTGATTATCAGCCTGAAGCTGTAATCGCAGCAGAGGAGGAACTGAAGCGGCGGAATATCACTCCGTCCATGTATCAGGACTATACGAAGGAGGTGGAAAAACTTATCGAAGTGGAAAAGGAGAAAGAGGTCGAGAAGCAGCGTCTTCCTTTATCTGCGTGGGTAAAAGCGATAGCCTTTCTTTTCCCTTTTCCATTGTTGCTTATTATAGGGTTGGCTCTTATATTGTTTGGTTATCAAACATGTGGTAAAGGGCTTTGTAAGTGGACACTTCTCGGATGGTTATTTTATTTTATCCTTCTTATGTTTTGTGAAATATTCCTTTAGATTATGACTTCCGGTATGAATCAACTTTTTGTTTTGATGCATACCGGATTTTTTTGTTTTAGACTTATAATTATTCCTCCGATTTCTTATTGTTATTCAATGCATTACTGGTGGTTAAGAATTTAGTTAAGACACATATTGAAAATCACTTGTATATGAAATGTAACTATTGTATCTTTGTGTTGTCGATAAGCTTACAGACAAGACTAAACTAAATTTATTAACACAAAAACAAATTTGATTATGCCAGTATTGTATGGTCCATTTCAGTCCGTTCTGAAAGACAAAAACGGAGAACAATTATTCTATCCCCGTGTGTTGCGCACAGGTAATGTAAGTACTTCACAGATCTCTAAAGAGATAGCGGCTTATTCCTCCCTTTCTCCGGGTGATGTGAAGAACACGCTGGACAACCTGGTGACGGTAGTCAGCCAGCATCTTCAATCCTCGGAGAGTGTGACGCTTGACGGTTTCGGAACTTTCCGTCTGGTGATGAAGTCGAACGGTAAAGGTGTGAAAACTGTGGACGACGTGTCTGCCGCCCAAGCTTCACTGACAGTTCGCTTTCTTCCCTGTTCCACCCGTCATTTGGATGGCACTATGGCCACCCGTTCGCTAGTGACAGGCGCCCGGTGTGTCCGTTTCGACCGTATCGATACCTCTGCTTCTGGTGAAGGAGAGGGTGGCAAGCCCGAAGGCGGCGGTTCCGGCGGTGGGGTGACACCGGATCCGTCAGTGTGATTCTCCGGCACAACACAGATTCAAACGACTAAACTAAACGAAGTATTCTGCTGAACGGCAGGTGCTTAACTGAACTGTAAATTATTCACTGATTATGCGAACTGTCAATTTGTTCGTGGTGCATTGTAGCGCCACGAGGGAGGATTGTACACTCTCCCCGATAGGTATCTGTCATGAAGACGGGCTGAAAGAACACAGAGTAACACAAGTATTTAAAGACACGGAAAGGAGGTAAATTATGGCAATGAAGAAATCAGTATGGGATATGATCCTGAAGGTGGTTATCGCAGTGGCTTCGGCTTTGGCAGGCGTTTTGGGCGCTAATGCGATGAATCTGTAATGAGAGGGATTAATATTTTTTTATAAAAACCAGATGACTGTTATCTAAAATGAATAATAAGACTATTATTTTAATAATTGCGCTGCTCACTTGTGTGGGCAGCGTATATAGCCAGGGCACCTCGCCGGCTTTGGCTGATACGGAAGGAAAATACAAATATAATTATGTTCCTGTGTCTCCGGTATCGGAGGAGTTGATGAAGCATATTATGTGTCCTGTTAATTATAATACAGGCAAAGTTGAACTTAGTATCCCGATATATGAGATACGTACAAGAGATTTCACGCTGCCTTTACGATTGCAATATGACAGCGGAGGCATCAAGGTCAGTGCGGGAAACGGCGTGGCCGGCTTGGGCTGGAACGTGGATTTCGGTCCCACCGTAACCCGGAGTATTCAAGGAAATCCTGATGAAGAAGGGTATTTGATCTATAACCCGGACTTTGGCAGTTGGGACACTTCTTATATGCATAAGATGACCGAAGGTATGGCGCACGAACAACCGGATGTGTTTTTTTATAGTACATTTGATGCTCAGGGGAATTTCGTGTTCCGGCGTCCTGAGAAATCCTCGGAAAGCGGCTCGCATATACCGGTTTATTTACCGTTGACTTCTGATAAGGTGGAAACGTCAGACATACGTTCGGGATTTCAGGTGACGGACGGTTCCGGTAATATTTACCGTTTTAAGGAAGCCGAATACTCTAATACGGGAAAGATTACAGGCTGGAAACTAACGGATGTCACCAGTCTGAAACAGGACAGGCTTTCTTTTTCGTATGTCACACAGAAGCTCACTTATGCAGATAGTTATGACTATTATGCAGTGGAGGATATGGGTGAAAGTTACCGTAACGGATATTGGCAGGGAGTGGATGGAAAACTGAAGTTTTTCCGGATGAACGGGTATGCTTTGCATAATGATTCTCTTTGGGCCGATTTTACGGTCGAAAACGTTGGCCAGTATGATAACCGGCCTTACAATTCGGTTGATGCAAAATATCCCAAAGAAATCACGTACGCTAATGGAAAAGTCGTTTTTGATTATTCCTCTTCTCTTCTGAAAACCGTGCATATTTATGAAAATGGGGCGGAAATCCAACGTGTCACATTGAATTATAAGCAACTGCGGTTCATGGGACGCAGCCTGCTTGCTGAGGTCAATTTTACAGAACTGGTCAATAATCAAAGCCGTAGTTATACAATGTCATATAATGACTACGTGGATGACTATTCGCCGACGCAGACCAAAGCAGTGGATAAATTCGGATATTATAACGGACGGACCGGTAATACCGATCTTGTAGAAAGACAATTGGTGGAGTTTGGAACGCCTTACGATGGCGACCGGGGTGTATGTTATGCTTATATTGGAGGTGCGGACCGTACACCGGACATTTTATTCGCCCAGGTTTATTCGTTGCAGTCTATTAAATATCCGACAGGTGCAAGAGAGGAATTAGTGTATGAGCTCAATACATATCCCGATACAGATGAATATGGGAATGCAATTTCATCTTATGCCGGTGGTTTGCGAATTTATTCTATCCAATGCCGTGATGTGGAAGGTACGCTGAAGAATGAACGTCGTTTCTTGTATGAGAAAGACGGTATTCCGACAGGTTATGCTCCTCAAGTGACTTTTGTCGATGAGATGGAGAAACTTTATTTGCGTACCTACTCTCGTACCAGCATGCGTTATCGTTTGTATTCATCCCTGCCGGTGGCCGATGCCGGTGCTGCAGCGGGAGTCTCTGTCCTATATCCTAATGTGAGTGTTGTGGAGAAAGATGATTATGGAAAAACGGTATCTCGTGAAGACTATGAATACAATACGAATTTCTATTTTCCAAGTATAATAAATGGTATGGTGCATGATGAGGTGTCCCATTATAAGAAGGGCAAACTGGTCAGGAGAACGGATTATGATGTAGATACGGAGCAGCCTGTGCATGATGAGGAGCATACATATACTGAAATATCTTTGAACAATAATACTCCTGTGGTGGCGGGACGTGAAGTGCGGCGTGCCAATCTGGTTGTTGCAGAACAGTCCGGTGTGGAAACGGACGATGACCTTTATTATCGTGAGTACAGGTATAGCATTGGCAGGGGGAATACGCGTGTGGAAAACCAGCTCACTGTGAATACGGATTATTATGCTGGTAAGTTGGTCAGTGATACGGTTGTCCGGACTTATGGCTCTACGGACTGGGATATACGATCCGGGCTTCCGGTGAGGGAGATTTATAAGTATAGCGATGGAAAGAAAAAGAAATGTGATTATACTTATCCATATCATGTTAATGATGCCGTTGGAAGGGCGATGACGGCTGCCAATGATATATTGAGACCTGCCCATATAGGAGAATCTGTGGAAGGTCCTGAAGGCTATATGGATGATTCCTTTACCAGTTTCGACTATACTCTGGATCCCGGCTCCGGTTCGGCCTTGCTGGACGAGGTGAGCGTCTGGAAGCATGAGGGGCTCTTTTCAATGAGTAAATCTTATCCTGTACACGATGCTTATGGCAATGTTTGTGAGATCCGCCGTGCGGATGCTCCTGTGGTCGCATTGCTCTGGGGATACAACTACAGTCGTCCGGTGGCTATTGTGGAAGGGGCGTCATATCAGGAAGTCGTTTCCGGGCTGCGCGTGAGTGTGGAGTCTCTTCAAAACCTTGACGGCAGTGCCCTTGAAAATGTATTGCTTCCGTTGCGTAATGCTTTCCCCGCCCCTTGCCGGGTGACCGTTTATAGATATGCTCCGCAACGGGGAGTTGTCTATATGAATGAACCTAACGGGAATGTAACTACATACAGCTATGACGGCTTCGGGAGACTGACGGAAATCCGTGATAAGGACGGCGCTGTGCTGGAGTATAATGAGTATAAGAAATGAATAAGAAACTGTTAAAAGGAAAAATTATGAATATAAAAAGAATCATTGTTCTTGTATTGATAAGTGCAAGCTCCGGTCTTCTTTGCGCTCAGAGGAAGACTGTGAACATGAGTGACCGTTATGGCATACTTACGGTAACTCCGCTTGACAAATATACGGGAGCAGCCTCGCTGTTGAAAACGAACGGTGTGCGCTCCCTGACTGATGTGTCCTATGGGGATGGTTTTGGCGGTGTTTCTCAGAAGATACACGTCGGAATAACCCCGCAGGGCAAAGACCTGACTGAAAGTTATGAATATAACTCATTGGGAAATTTACAGTCCCGTACTCTTCCGGTTCCTGTGTTGTCGGAAGGGGCTTCCGGGAACTATAAGCAAATATTAAAGTCGGCACAGGAGTATTACGGGCACAGCAACGTCTGTTCACGTTTCGCGTATGAGGCTTCCCACCGTAGTTTACTGTTAAAAGAGTTTGGTGTTGGTGATGAATGGACCGGTAAAGCCGTATCCAAAAAATATAGCTGTAATCTTGAGAGTATACCCGTCCAACGTTGCAAGCGTTATCTGGTATCCGCCGGCGGCGAGCTGGTAGAGAGCGATAGTCCCTATGCAGACGGTAGCCTTCGCGGCATACGCAGCGAGGACGAAGATGGCAACATGCATTGGGAATTTTATAATAGTGAAAATCAGTTGGTCCTTTCACGCATTCTGGATGGTGATACATTTTTTGATACTTATTTTGTCTACGATGAGTATGGCAATCTGGTGTTTGTGCTTCCTCCGGGTTACCAGGATCATCCGGATCTGGATCTTTATGCTTACATATATCGTTATGACTATCTGGATCGTCTTGTTTATAAGAAGCTTCCCGGTTGCGCCCCTTCTTACCTGGTTTATGACGCGGCACACCGTTTGGTTTTCTCTCAGGATGGCTGTCAGCGTAATGATTCTCTTTGGTCATTCTTTGTTTATGATATCTATGGGCGTGTCGTTGTGGAGGGCGAATGTAGCAACAGCGATAAACATGTTCGGACTGCCGGTGAGACAGTTGTTTTAGGTACTCTTATGGAAGGCGACACCGGCCTGGCGTACAGTGGTTATCAGAGTTCTTTTGATCTGGTTGATCCTTGTGTATATGTGGTGAACTACTATGATACGTATGATTTTAGAACACGAAACGGCTTTTCTGCATATAATTTTCCGGAAGGAACTGTGAGTGCGATCGGTAATCTTACGGGTAGCATACTTTGTACGCATGGCTCTTCGGGATTCATTTATTCTGCGGACTATTATGACAGCAACAAGCGGATAGTGAAAAGCCTGTCAAGCCGTGTCAATGGAGGCATGGATACATACGCCACTGAATACTCCTTTCAAGGAAGTCCTCTGTCCGTCCTTCACACCCATACGGATAGTTCCGGGTATTCATTGACGGAACGTTATACCTATACTTATGACCATTCGTCACGCCTGACACGAGTGAGCCACCAATACGATAACAATCCTTCCGTCTTGCTTTTGGAACACACTTACGACGAGTTGGGCCGATTGCAGACAGACAAACTGGATAACGGTATTTATGCAACAGACTATGCCTACAATATCCGTAACTGGCTGACTGGTATTGAAGGCAGTAAGTTTAGCCAGTCTTTGCATTATACCGACGGTTTGGGAGTTCCTTGTTATAATGGTAATATCAGCAGTATGACTTGGAAAAGTGGAGCCGGGGCCACTCCCCGCGGTTATAAATTCAGTTATGACCGTCTGGGTCGCCTGACTGATGCGGAGTATGGTGAAGGGCCGAGCCTTTCTGTAAATACTAACCGTTTTAATGAGCAGGTGACGGGCTATGATAAAATGGGTAATATCTTGGGTCTGAAGCGCTACGGGCAGACTTCAGCGACGGGTTATGATGTGATTGATGATCTTTCTTTGAGTTATGCCGGTAACCGGTTAAAGAAGGTGGCAGACCGTTCAGGCACTTCTGCCTTCAATAACGGCTTCGAGTTCAAGGACGGTATTGATTTGCCAACAGAGTATGAATATGATGAAAACGGCAACCTGACTAAAGATTTAAACAAAAATATAACTGCTA
>OGKF01001229.1_pt1 | contig 11968 bp, 9 predicted proteins | sample 1572391 | NCBI WGS metagenome assembly OGKF01 (sample SAMEA2582095, study PRJEB24529) | metagenome | biome: Human gut stool | place: China | collected 2011
AGGGCAGCGTCTTTGTGGGCGGTGCCGTCATCCAGTGGGTGCGCGACGGCCTGCGCATGATCCAGGAGAGCCGCGACGCGGAATACTATGCCCAGAAGGTGCCGGATAACGGCGGCATTTACATCGTGCCGGCCTTTACTGGTCTGGGTGCACCGTACTGGGATATGTACGCCCGCGGTGCCATCGTGGGCATCACCCGCGGCACCACCCAGAACCACATCATCCGCGCGGCAGAGGAGTCCATTGCCTACCAGAGCGCCGATCTTGTGGCTGCTATGGAAAAGGACACCGGCGTGCCCATCACCTCGCTGAAGGTGGACGGCGGCGCATCCCGTGACCAGTTCCTGATGCAGTTCCAGGCCGATATCCTGAACAAGACCGTGCTGCGCCCGGCCATCCGGGAGACGACCGCTCTGGGCGCAGCCTATCTGGCGGGCCTTGCCACCGGCGTATGGAAGGACCGGGACGAGATCCGCAGCCTGTGGCACTGCAATATGACCTTTGCCCCGCAGATGGACGAGGCCGAGCGCACCCGTCTGCTGGCCGGCTGGCACAAGGCTGTTGGCCGAAGCTGCGACTGGGCAGAGCATTGATCGTTTTCGCCCGACTTTATGGTTCACGCACAAAATATTTTTTAATTGTTTATTTTCTATTGACATTTTGTTACAAAGCGCTATACTAGAAGCATCCCAAGAGAAGTGAGATGGGGATGCACTGTATCGTCCAGATGCAGTGTGTCCCCATTTTTATTACGGAAAAATCAGATTCAAAAAAGGAGGTCCCCCATATGAACGAGAAAAAACTTTCAAGGCCGCTGATCAGTCTCATCGTCAGCATCGCGCTCATCATCGTAGGCATTGCCGGTTCTTTCATTTTACAGACGAACTCCGGCAAAACGACCATCCGGAACGTTACCATTGAATCCGAATCCGGTCATACCCTTGCGATGGATGTTTATATTCCGGAAAACGCCACCGCTGAAACGCCTGCGCCCGCTATTTTTGTACAGCATGGCGGAAACAACAACAAAGAAGAAATGCAGCATTACTGCATTGAGCTCGCCCGCCGCGGCTATGTTGCGATCGGCGTGGATATGTACGGCATGGGCGAAAGCGAACCTCTGCCGGACTCCGAATGGCTCACCCAGGGCCGCGGCCTTTATGATGCGGTACGCTACGGCGTGACTCTGCCCTACGTTGATACCGACCGAGTTTCGCTGCTGGGCAACTCCCGCGGTGGCAAGGCAGCTGGCGAAGCACTGCAGTGCGATAACGACAGTCTGAATGTTGTCAAGGCCATTTTCCTGATCCACAGCGATCCCATCGTGCGTAACAGCGAGGGCTACACCGATGTTTACGGTGCCCGAGATGTCGCAGTTCTCGCAGACAAGAACGACGAGTTCTTCTTCTCGGAAAAAGCTAATGATAACGGTACCTATTCCAACGACGCCAACAAGTATGCAGCCAACCTTTCCAGCCCGGCAGAATATGTGATCAACAACAGTGCACAGTCCTTCCTGTATTTCGGTATCGACCCCGCAACCACCAGTGAACAGCGCGTGGCAGAGACCGTTTATGAGCAGGATTACGGCGGAAAGATCGGAAGCCGCCAGATCTTTGTTTCTAACGAGACGCATATGGCTGGTTGGTGGTCCCCGCTGGTCATGAACCGTGTGTTGACCTTCTTTAACCGTGTTATGCCCACTGGCACTGCTCTGAGCGCCAGCAGCTACACCTATACCATCTGGAACATCTTCAAGATCATCGCCCTGTCCGGTCTGCTGCTGTTTGCCGGGTCTCTGATGGTCTGGCTGGTCAACTCCGTCAAGACATTCCAGTGTGCCGACAATGGCAAGCAGGACCTTCGCCCAGTTGGCGATAAGAACGCAGTTGCATGGTTCTGGGGCATCCAGATCATCGGTGCCGTCCTGTCCATCCTCATTATTCGATTCCTGAACAAGCAGGGACTGGCATCTTACCGTGATGCACTTTTCCACTCGGCCAACCCTGCGTACCACGGCCTGATCTCTCTGCTGTGCGGCGCACTGACTCTTGTTCTGTGCACGGTGTGGTACATGGCCTACGGCAAAAAACACGGTTTCTCCTTCCGGAATACCGGCATCGCTATTTCCGGGCATGCACTCCTCAAATCCATCGGCGCGGCCCTGCTTGCAGTCTTTGCCCTGATCCTGATGGTTTTTGCCGTCGACTATTTTGTGGATGTGAACTTCCTGATCGTTTACTGGGGCTTTATGAAGTTTGGAGCCAACCGCATCCCGGGTATGCTCCTTGTTGTACCCATGTATCTCGTGTACTACATTGTCATGTCCATCAGCGTCAACAGTTTTAACTTTAGCACGGCGCTCGGCAAAAACAAGCTGCTTTCTAACCTTCTGATCAGCTTTATCGCATCGGTTCCCACTCTGTTCATCCTCTGCTACGTTTACGGCATCTTCAAGGCTACCGGCTCGAACCCGATGTTCGGCGGTCTGGCTTCTGCCGCAACTGCAGTGTATGCGCTGCCCGGCTTCATCTTTGTTGCGATCCTGATTTGTCGTCTCCTGTACCAGCACACGGGCAATCCCTACCTTGGCGGCATCTTCTGCGGCGTTTTTGCAGCTGTCAGCGAGTGGGGCATCTGCGAGATTCGCGTGCACACCCCCGGAACACAGTACGCTGGCACTGCTCTGGTCTACGCACTGATCGCGATCGGCTTTGTAGTTACCATAGCATGCGCTGTACTACTGAAGAAAAATAATGCAGCCGTGCAGGCACATAAATAATGCCTCTTTAATCCTCTTTACAAATCCCTCAATTTTTTATAAACTTGGTTTGCGCATGGTGCGGCCCTTTTAGAGTTTTCTGAAAGGGCCGTATCTTCTGATTGCTCCCTATCTCTGTAAATCTGGCTCGAAAGGAGTCTTACCCAATGCATCCTCTTGCCGAAACTTTGTTGAACGAACCGGTGATCGCCGCCGTGAAAACGGACGAAGCCCTGACTGCTGCGCTGGCCTCGCCCTGCAGCGCCGTTTTTCTGCTGGCGAGCACCCTGCTCACCGTAGACAGTCTGGTGCACCGCATACATGATGCCGGAAAACTGGCCGTGGTTCACATCGACCTTGTGGACGGCCTTTCGTCGCGGGAGATCGCGGTGGACTCCCTCAACGCCCTATGCCACCCGGACGGCATCATCTCCACCCGCCCGACTCTGATCCGCCGGGCGCGCCACCGCGGCCTGCTGACCGTCCAGCGGGCATTCATCCTGGATTCCCTCTCGCTGACCAGCCTGTCCGGTCAGCTGGAGCAGGGCAAGCCGGATTTTGTCGAGATCCTTCCCGGCATCATGCCCCGGGTCATCGCCGAGATCAGCGCCCGCACACAGGTGCCTGTCATTGCAGGCGGCCTGCTGCGGGACAAAGCCGATGTCATGGCCGCCATGCGCGCAGGTGCCGCCGCAGTTTCCACCTCTGCGCCCTCCCTGTGGGATATCTGAGCCAGAACAAGATCCCAACTGAAGTACGAAAAGCATAATAGTATCCTGGTGTTTTATTGGATATGCCCGCCCACCGATGGAGCCGGATCTCCACGGTGAGCGGGCATTTTTTCGTTTTCATTCGATTCGAGGGAATCTATTCAGCCTGCGGATTTTCCAATCCTACGACCTCGCGCGGCCCATTCTTTACGCCAAAAAACAGGTGTCCGCCCTCGGTATTGGCAAATGCCGACACGGATTTCAGCCAGCTGCGCGGCTTTTTCTCTTCAAGACGTTCCTTGTAATCAACATGAGAGGCTTCAATGTAATGGTCGAGGGGAAAAGGCATGGTATCACCTGCAATTCAGTTCAATATCGTTCAAGCGTATTATACCGGTTTTTATCAGTATATTCTACCGCTTTATGCAGCCACATGGGTGGCATTCTCTTTCACGGAATTGATCGTATCCATCAGTTCACTCCCTGTTTTGCCATCAAACAGGCGGGTAAACAGGATGGGTTGGTCAAAGGGTGGTTTCATCAACACCGCTTTGCTTTCCACATAACCGTTCTGCTCGATGTAATGAATGACCTTCTGCACGAACGCGATCTGCTTTGCATTCAGCGATTCGTCGTTGATGAACTTGGAAAATGCCTGCATGGCAGCATCGTGGTCCAGCTTTGCCACTTTACGCACCAGCAGACCAAAGGGCGTATCCCGAAACTCCCGTGCATAGTCCTCTTTGCTGCCCAGCTCACAGGTGAAGATATGTTCCAGCTCGGTATAGTCACCCCGGGAAAGCGGAATGTTCTGGGTCAGCTTGTGGATGGCCAGCGTATCGGTGCGGTGCTCCATGATGTAGCGGTTCACACGTTCCCGGTACTCGCCGAAATCGTAGCCGGAATCCAGCGCTTTGCCCTCGGTCTGTTCCAGTACCGGGTCGGCAAGGGCCGTGTAGACAGGTTTTTGCCCCTCGCCGCCCTCCACCAGAAACTTGATGAGTTCCCGCAGTTCCTGCCGCATTTCCTCAAAGCGGAGCAGATCATGCGAGGTCAAAAATTCGTCTGTCTGCACCTCCCGGATGAGGGGCAGCTTTGCCTGCACCTGCGGGATGGTAGCCTTCCCTTCCAGCATTGCCGCTGTATTGCGCAGCTGTTTCTGGGCGCGGCCCAGCCCCGGCAGACCTTCCAGTTCACAGAGCAGCAAGCCATACACAAAGTTATCGAACCGCTTGGCGGCTTCATCTTTGTCGTCCAGCGAGATGAGCGGTGCCACCTCTTTCATCAGCGTACCCTTGTCCGTTTCGGTCAGGCTGACAAAGGCCTCCGGCTTTTGATAGTGTTCCACGGCCTGTCGGTGCAGCCGCACGGATACCAGCTCCGGGTTCAGCGCTCCCACTTCGGCACGGCAGGTCTCCGTTAAGATCTTGCGCCAGTTCTGGTATTTTTCGTCCGCATAGACTCCATCCTGCAGCGCGGCGGCAATGCGCACCTGCTTGCAGAAAATGCTCTCGGACAGGCTTTTGGTGTCCGCGCTCTCGTAGCCGTTGGGTTTCTGACGGAAAAACTCAAAGTTGCCGCAGTAGTCGAAGATCAGAAACCGCCGTTTGCCCGTATATTCGCCGTCGATGGCATCCACGCAGGCAAGGGATGGGCAGAGCCGCGTACCACGGCCGATCATCTGCCAGAACTTCGTTTTGCTGCGCACTTTTTTGAAGAACACCAGATTCGTGCACTCCGGCACATCAATGCCCGTGTCCATCATATCCACCGAGACCGCAATAAACGGCGGCTTGTCCGGCTGCTTGAAGTCGTCAATGATGGACTGCGCATAGGCGTCGTCGCAGACCACCCGCTGGATGAATCCCGGGTACTGGGTCTCCAGCTGCGGGTAGAGCTTGCCGAAGCGTTCCCGGATAAACTCCGCATGGCGCTTGTTCTGGGCAAAGATGATGGTCTTGCCGATGCGGTCGCCGCCCGCCGTCTGGATGCCCCGTTCCATCAGGTCTTGCAGCACCGTGTCCACGGTGTTGGCGTTGAAGATGAACTTATTCAGCTTTTCGGACGGGATAAAGGTGGGCAGGGTGTCGTCCTCGGCGAAATCGTCCTCGTAGCGGGCCTTGTCCTCCGGTGAAAGCTGGTCGTAGTGGATGCCCTCTTCTGTGAATTTCGTCTTGACCTCGTAGTTGTAGTAAGGCACCAGCACATGGTCGGTGTAGACCGCCGTGTCGTAATCGTAGGCGTAGGTGGGGATGCCGTGTTCCATCTCGAAAAAGTCGTAGGTGTTGCGGTCTACATCGGTTTTCGGGGTGGCAGTCAGACCCACCAGAATCGCATCGAAATAATCAAAAATGGCGCGGTATTTTTTGAAAATGCTGCGGTGGCTCTCGTCCACGATGATGAGGTCAAAGTGGGCGGGCGAAAACAGCGGCACGCCGTCCTTGGTCTTGGCGTTGTCGATGGCGTTGAGCATGGTGGGATAGGTAGAAAACACGATGCGCGCGGCCTTATCATCCTTGGAGGAGCACAGATTGCACAGCGATTGGTCGGGCAGATACTTTTTGAAGTCGTCCTTTGCCTGCTTGACCAGCGCGGTGCGGTCCGCCAGAAAGAGCACGTTGGTCACATGACCGCCCCGGCTCAGCACATCGGTCAGGCTGGATGCGGTGCGGGTCTTGCCCGTGCCCGTTGCCATGACCAGCAGATTGCGTCGGAAGCCCTGCGTGATGTGGGCGCAGACTGCCCGGATGGCGTTTTTCTGGTAGTAGCGGTCGGTGATTTTATCGTCAATTTCGATGGTGTCCAGCGGTTTTTTCTCGGTGCGGCGGTTCATCAGCTTCTGCAAGTCGTCCTTGCAGAACACCCCGCTCACGGCACGCTGCGGGCCGCTCTGCTCATCCCAGAAATAGGTGGTGTAGCCGTTGGTGGTAAACAGCATCGGACGGCGGCCAAACTTCTGCTCCAGACAGTCTGCATAAAGCTGAGCCTGCTTGCGCCCGATGTTGGGGTCTTTGGTGCTGCGCTTGGCTTCAATGACCGCCAGCGGCAAGCCGTCCTTGCCCATCAGCACATAGTCTGCATAGCCCTTCTGCCCCAGCACGCCGTTCATGTTGTCCACTTCGTACTCGGTGCGCACATCGGCGTCCGGCCCGGTGAATTTCCAGCCCATGGCCTTGAGGTCGATGTCGATGATCTTCTGCCGCGTCTCGGCCTCGGTCAGGTCTGCGGCGGTGAAACTGCGGCTCTGCTGGTTCTGCTGTTTGCTGGCCGTGTACGCCGCCGAAAGGCTCTCCACCTGCTTGCGCAACGCTTCCAGCTCGGCATCTTTCTGGGACAGTAAACTTTCCTGTTCCCGGATCTTCTTTTCGTCCAGTGCTACCTTTTCGCCGGGGATGGCTGTTTCATCAAAGGAGCGCTCCACATAGTCCGTGCCGTAGCAGTAATCCACCCACTGGATGAAGTCGAACAGTCCCCGCAGGCTGAACACTGCATCCGCCGCTGACACACTATGCCCCGTATGTACCGCCAGATTGCCCGCCTTCACGATGCTGGGCAGCACGCTCCACACATTGCGGTCCACTGCGAACCGGAAACTCGGCTCGTGCAGCAGGGATTGCAGGTTGTCCTTGTAGGGCATCGTGATGGTTTTGTCTGCCGCATACACCCACTTCACCGCCAGCTCCAACGCCTTCCGGCATCCCACCGCGCACATCGCCGGGGAGGTGGAGAACACTTTCTCGGCCTCGATGGCGGAATTGGCGAAGAGGGAGTATTCGGGGCGGGTGGAGAGATAGGAGAAGTTGGACATAAAATCAGCTCCTTTTTTCTAATCCAGCAGTTTTACAGATATTTTCTGCTGTCAACTCATCTATTAAAACTCTAGCATTTTCGTTTTTCTTTTCTTCGAAATAATCATCATACTGTTCAAAATAGTCATCAAAGATAGTTTTTCCATCTTTTACATTTAGACTTCTTTGGCTGGTACTATTCACTTGAAAATAACAATCATGGTGTTCATTAAGAATATCATCATATTGTATCCAAACATATGTATTTCTTTGGAGAAGCCCTACATCCGTATAGCTATTTCCCCATAGAAGTTCTCTGTCAGCTTCATAGTATTCTTTTTGATTATTCTTAGAAAATGTAGTTAAGATAAGACCCTCGTTCGCACCCGTTTTCATGGACGAAGAAAAAAACTGTGGAACCCATATCCTTACTTTTTCAAACGGCGTAAACTTTGTATCATGATCCACACAATATGAAAAGTCTATACCACATAACACCTTAACAGAAACATTTCTACACCGCCCGCCCAGATTTTCGACTTGAACAGCCACAGTAGAACCTTCTTCTTCGTTTCCGCCAATTGAGTATGCTATTTCTTGTATGGAAAAATCCGGCTGTATATCAGCCCTTGCGATTTCAACTTGTACTTTTGTTAATTGGTTTGCATACCCCGAAATAGCAATTGCACTATAAAGCATAACCACTATTTCAAGCAGCCGAAGAAAAGGTTCAGCTCTCTTGATAGATTTACCCCATCGCTCACTAGATGATTTATAATGCTTTCCCCGATATTTCATTTGCAATCCTATTTTTTCGGTTATATTATTCAGTCCAATATGGCTCTTCTTTGTAGGTTTCCTTATAAACTTTTTTAATGTACTCTTTTGCTTTTTTTATTTTCTCCATATTATCATCTAAATTTGTGATTAGTATCTGCATAATATCTGTTGTACTAATGAATTGTCCCAAAATCTCCTTTTTTAATACAGCAATAACAGAGCACCACATGTAGACAATAACTAGCGTTGGCTGGTCTTTATATTTTTCTTGCTGTAATTTTGATTGAAGCGCCAAAACTCTTCCCGTTTCTTTTCCTCCATATTTAATCGTGTTTATTTTGTTTTTGGCAATTTTGTCTATGTGAATTAGTTCATTATACCGTTTATTATATTTTTCCTTTTCCGATTGACTTAAACAGCCATTATCTTTAAATTGTGCAAGCCAAACAAGTTCTGTCCAATAATCAAAAAGAGAGCGAAGTTCTTTATCATATCCACTTTTATAAAATTCCAACTCTTTCAACTGATATGTAAATTCACGATTCCTGCGTTCTTCATTGATATTCATTTTTGCAATAATACCATCTGAAACCTTTTCCACAATGGTGTTTACCACGCTCTCTCCTGGCACTTCCATAATTTTCTCCCTCGGTTCAATTTTATTCATCTGTGTTTGTCCGCTTGTTTCTAAATTCACCATTCCTATTTCACCCAAAATATTCCTGCATCAGCGCCTTTTTCATCAATTCCAGCTTTTCAAGGCTCTGCTGTATGGTCTGTTTCTGCTGGTCAACACGTTCCACAAAGGTGGCAAATCTTTCTTGCTCATCCAAAGGAACATCAATTATTAGTTCATCATGAAATTTGTTTCTATTCAAAGTCGGAACACCTGTTCCTTCTGTAAAACGTGATAAATCAAATAGCTCCAGCAAATATTTCAAATACACAACATCATTTCCGTGTGAATTCAAAGAAAAAAGTGTTGTGTTTAATGGCCAGAATTCCTCTTTTTCATAAAAAACTTTACCGATTGTTCCTGAGCGTCCAGTAATAACACCGCCGCCTTTAACTTTTGAAATATCATGATAACCTAGCACTCCATTAGAGCCATAAACCGGTATCATTCCATCGCTTTTACGTTCTTGAACCGGCAAGTCAAAGCCTCTTTGCATTTTAACCACATCAACAAATTTAGTCACAGGGAGATTTTTCGTGTTTCCTATTGGGTCCCCAAACATCTCCACAAACCGTGCCTTTACCAATTCGTCCAGTTTGGCAATTTGCCGCTTGCGAAGAAGCAACAACTCATCAATTTTGCTCAAATTGCGTGTGATTCTGGTTTGCTGCTCTAGTGATGGAAGTTTGAATTCTACGGTTTTCAAGTATCCTGCTGATAAATTGGGTTGTGCTCCACCAACAGCATCTTTTATAAATTTATCTTTTTGGCTTTCCAGAAACGCATATAAATATTCCGGAAGAGTATCTTCTCTCGGAGAAAACGCAGCGCAAGCCTGATTTGTTGCGGCATCAATTTTCAAAATAGATGTTGCACCAATAGTTGCTCCATACATTGCCAAAAGCACTGTGTTTTTCAAATATATCCGTGCAGAACTATTTTCAAGGCCCAATTGGCTTATTTTTTCATCCGTTTCAAATAAATATTTGTCCTTTAAATCTCCGGTTTTAACCCATGGGATAGTTCCATCTTCATAATATTCCGAATGGGTTCTCGATGGAGTGCCTCCAGAAGTGATTTTGTATAATTCTCCCAACTTCGCCATCACACCATCTCCTCCAACTCTGCCAGACCCTTAGTGATCTCCATTTCCAGCTCATGCAGGTCGGCAAGGATCTCCGTGGTCGAGGGGTACTCCACCGGCACATACTCGGTCTCTTTGTACTTATTGATGGATAAATCATACCCATTGGCGGCAATCTCCGCTTTGGGCACAAAGAAGCTCTGCTCTGTACGCTTGCGGTCAGTTTCGGCATCAAGGTTATGGAACCGGGCGATGATGTCCGGGATGTCGTTTTCCTTCACCTCGGTGCGCTTGTCGTCCAGCGAGAAACCGTCGGCTTTCATATCGTAGAACCACACCTTGTCGGTGCCGCCCGCGCCGGTCTTGGTAAATACCAGCACCGCCGTAGACACGCCTGCATAGGGCTTGAACACGCCGGAGGGCATGGAAATGACCGCCCGCAGCTGGTGGTTTTCAATGAGTTCTTTTTGGATGCTCTGGTGCGCCTTGCTGGAACCGAACAAAACGCCGTCCGGCACGATGCAGGCGCAGCGTCCGCCGGTTTTGAGCATCCGCAGGAAGAGCGCAAGGAACAGGAGCTCCGTCTTTTTGGTGTTGGTGACGGCTTTCAGGTCGTCGTTGATGCTCTCGGCATCCACGGTGCCCTTGAACGGCGGGTTCGCAAGGCAAATGGTGTACTTGCTGCAAATGGAGTTTTGCTTGGAAACGCTGTCTTTGTAGTCGATCTCCGGGTTGGTGATGGAGTGGAGCATCAGGTTCATGGCCGAAATGCGGAGCATGGTGCGGTCCGTGTCAAAGCCGGTGAACATCGGGCCGGCAAAATGCTGCCACTGCTCCGGAGTCATATCGTCCCCATAGTGCTTGCGAACATATTTTGCGCTGGACACCAGAAAACCTGCCGTGCCGCAGGCGGGGTCGCAGATGAAGTCGTCCGGCGTGGGCTGCACCAGCTCCACCATCATATCAATGATATGCAGAGGCGTGCGGAACTGGCCGTTCCGACCCGCCGTTGCCAGTTTTCCCAGCATATACTCGTACAAATCGCCCTGCATATCAAGGTCGGCAATGTCGTGGGTGTAGAGATCCTCCAGCCCGGTGATGATCTTTTGCAGCACCTGCGGCGTGGGGATCAGGAACATGGCATCGTCCATATACCGCGCAAAGGCGGTGTTGCCCTCATCCGGGCGGGTGGGGTCGTCCTCGATCTCCACCAGCTCGCCGTTTGCGTCAAAGTCCGGCAGACGGCCATACTTCATCTTTTTGATGGCAGGGAACACCCGCTGCTGCATGGTCAGGAAAATTTCGCGGGAGTCCTTGTCCTTGAAGCGGCTCCACCGCATGGACTGTCCTGCTTCGCTGGCCGGGAAGATGTGCTCCATCTTTTCGCCCGCCATGTTCTCAAAATCTTCGGTGGCAAGCTCTTTCTCGTCCAGTGACCGGATGAACATGAGATAGGTCAGCTGTTCAATGACGGTCAGCGGATTGGTGATGCCTCCTGCCCAGATGTCCGTCCAGATTTTGTCTACCTTATTTTTAATGGCTCCTGTTACCATGCGTTCCTCCTGAATGTTTGCCAATCGCAAACGCTTTGCATCTTGAATTTTTGGTGATAATATCACAATTTTATTATAGCAGTGTACGATTGCATTTTCAATGTAGAGTGTTTAGCGGAAGTGCTTTCTTTAAAATGGCAAAGTGGATTTTATCTGCTTTGCCGTTTTTCTTTTTGCCCAAAATTGTGAAATTTTCAAAACTGTATTCCAAAACAGCTCTGCGGATTCCTATTAGCATAGGGGCTTTCAAAATCTTTTGCAAAACTGCTTTCCTCTGGTTCTATAAGTGGAAATCGAACAAAATCTATATTCTAAAATTAGGCAGTTCAACAAAATTTGAAAATCTGGTTGCCAAACACCCATTTTAGATTGTTATAGGTAGAGGGGAACGTTGGAAAAATGAATTTTCTTTGAATTTTCATAAGGCCCGGTTTAAAAATAGCCCTTTGAGTTTGTATAGGGTGTAAGGACTATTTTTCCAGGCTGACCGCTTCTCTGTGGTTTCACTTGTGAAAGCCCCTGATTCCTTACAAAGCTACATCGTACCTTGATAATTTCATGAGCCACCCCAGCAGGATACCTCCGGTACGGAATGTGCATTCTGCGCGTCTTACCA
>OGKF01001238.1_pt1 | contig 11885 bp, 10 predicted proteins | sample 1572391 | NCBI WGS metagenome assembly OGKF01 (sample SAMEA2582095, study PRJEB24529) | metagenome | biome: Human gut stool | place: China | collected 2011
CATTCAAATGAATCTGGAAACAATTCATTTTATAATAGGACATTATCTTCACATAATCCCTCAAAAAGCCAATGGGGACAAATTTACGTCCTACATCCAACATAAATCCACGCTTAGGATAATTGGGCCAATCTACAGCCACTCCCTGCGGCACCGCCCCATCATACTGTTCCATCATTTGAAGAATGGTCCGAGTTCCCCAAAACACTGCCTGCGTCGTTGCACCCGTCAACACCATCCGATCAGACACATCCAAATAATACTTCTCCCGATTCTCTTCTGTTTCTTTTCCAGCCAAAGTCAAAAAAATATCTCCCGAGCAGGCAGAAACGCCTTCCGCCACCTTATATTTCCTGCCAAACATCACTGCTAAATCTTCGGCAAATGTGTTTGCCACCGGATTGAGTTCTGCTGCATAGCGGGGGTCCAACACCAACCGACACGATGAGCGCCAATAGCCATCCCCGCCTTTCCACTCCTGTAATGCCGGTATCACAAATGGCCTAGAATTTTCTGCCTTTAGCCCTGGCACAAATAGTATGCAAGACACTGCTCCCAATAACACACCTGCCTTAAACACCTACAGCACTTTACCAAAGAGAAACTGCCCAAAAACAAAATAGTCATTTTCACATCACGAAATATCCACCTCATGTAGTTTGGTCCAAAAACATCAATCCAAGCATTATGCTTGGTAATCCATCTATCCAAAGCAAATTCCATACTATTTATTTTAAAGTTTCAGTTCACTCTACAAGAGTGATTTTTTTTACAAAAGTAACTCCATGATAAGGGACTTGTGTCCAAAATCCCCCTTTATACTCCCCTAAATCCTTTTGATGCCACAAATCACAAACAGAAACTTTTTCTGTATTTCCAAGGCCTGCATCATAGACCATAGATTATTAATTTATGGTCTATGATACTTTGGAGGTTAGGATATATTTCTCCTTTGCCATCGATTTTGACCAAGAAGGAATTGGTACAATTTCCCCGCGGCCTACACAAGCAAGAAACAGCCACACCGTTAATAAACACAAACTCACTCTCATCTCAACTGGTCTTTATTTTATCATCGGATTAACAAACAACTCATCCATATACACGTGTTGCGAAGCTTCGAAAGCCACCTTCATATAACGGATGCTTTCATCCAATTGATCAAATAACAAGTTTTCAATCCATGCATCATGCCGATTGTTCGGGAAATGGGGAGTATCCTTGATAGAAGCTAATCTATATTCTTTTCCATCCAACGAAGTGAACAGATAAACTTTCAGCGGCATACCTATTCCATCTAAATTATAGTCCAGCATACGAAGCATGACTTTCCGTAGTCTGGTCTTTTTCTGCAAATCTACCACAAGCTCATGATAACCTTTCTCGAATTTCACCCAACGGGCATCTTTACTGTCTTCCTCTGCAACCCTGCCATCAAGCAATGCCTTCAAATCCGCTTTTCCCGACACCATGTCAATGGTAGCCCCGTTAGCCAATCTCTCCATAAAGGCAGCTTCGGCCAATTGCCAGCAGCCAATCCGCCTTTTCCAGTCCATATAGTCATTGTATACTTTATGTGACCACACCGGTTGCCCCAACTGATAAGTTGACGTGGGACTTTCTATGATTCCACAAACCATAAATGAGATAATCCTGTCAACCCCTGCCACAGAAGCAGCCACTTGTTGGGATAAAAGGCGCGGATAAGCGGCAGGAATCAAGGCCGAAGAACGGTCGTTGGTTCCCTGTTCCCAAGTGAAAGTCTCACAATTGGCCCACATCTCAATATTCAGACGGTTGTGGATGTCTCTCAACCGTTTCCAAGTCTTCTTTAAGCGAGGCAACATGAATTTATCGCGTACACAGCCCACTTCGTCCTGATAGGCTATGATGTCGACTTTCAGCTTTGCCAATTGTTTCTCATACTCCGGATTATCAAAATCAGACAGTCCGATACCATAAGGAGAAATCAGTGTCTTCTTACCCGGAGTCAATGCATTTGCCTTTTGGGTCAATGCATTAACCGATTGTACAGCATGTTCTGCAAAAATGGGGCAAAGACAATCCTCTACCGGCAAATACCAGCCATAAAAGGCTTTATGATTCTTATAAAAGACAGCCAGTTCCTCCATAATTTGCAATTGGCGTTGTTTGACAGCAGGATCCTGCAAATTATCATCCTGGTCTTTTGCCCATCCAGTACTCATAAAAACCTTCATGTCATATCGGGCAGCCTCATCAAGAATGGCTTCCACAGGACTCTGTTTATCTTTATCATACCACCAGGGCATTAATTGAGAGGGATAATAAGCCTTACCCTCATTGGCAACTTCCATGAATACCAGATATTCAATGCCCATAGCCGACAGTTCCCGCACTTTAGCTTTCCATAATTCCGGATCCGTATTATCAAAACTCTGCGGATTGGTATATCTATTACGTACATCCTTATATGCCAGATTTATCCAAGTACCAGTAATGGGCTTCACCCTCAAAACAGATTCCTTCACCTTCTGTTTTCTCTGTCGGCCAGAAACATCATTGCCAGCAAAAACTACTGCCGACGGCAGTACGGCTGATATCATCAGTACCCCCAATAGGATTGGCAGAAAAATCCTCTTCATAATATACACATTTTTTTAATTAATAAAAGATCAATTGCCACCGGACGTAATAATTAACGCCAAACCTAAAATAAAGAGAATAAACATCAAGGCAATCAATAGATTAGTAGATTTAGAAGCCCCTTTGAATTCCTTCCAAATAAACACCCCCCATAATGCGGCAACCATCGTAGCCCCTTGTCCCAACCCATAGGAAATGGCAGCACCGGCTGTTCCGGCAGCAATATAACTGCACGCTGTTCCCAACGCCCAAATGGCACCCCCCAAAATACCAACCAAATGAGTATTCATATTTCCTTTGAAGTATTGACTGTAAGCCACAGGCACCCCCGTAAAAGGTTTCCTCATTAACAAAGAGTTGAATAGAAAGTTACTGATAAAGATACCTATTGCAAACACAAACAAGGCAGAATACGGAGTCATCATACCAACAGCAGGCGATTCCAGATTTTCCAAATCCATAGCAGCGGCAACAAAACGATAGAAAAACGCCATCAGAATACCAGCGCAGACAGCGATCAGAACTCCTCTTTTTCGGACAGTCTGACCTGATACTTCAGAAACTTTACTGGAAGCAATCCCATTAAAAACAATGGCCAACACAATCAAGAAGACACCCCCAAAAAGAGTGACAGGATCCCCCTTCGGTACACTGAAGTAATTGACAAATACGCCTAATACCAACGCCAACCCCACCCCTATCGGGAAAGCAACCGACATACCAGCCAACGACATGGAAGCCGACAACAATATATTCGAGGCATTGAATATGACGCCACCCAGAAAAGCGCTCCAAAAATTCTCCATACCAACTTGCTGCAAGTCCTGCATAAATCCGCGTCCCCCTTCTCCAATGCTGCCCAGTGTCAAGCCCCAAACCAAAGAAAAAAGAAGTATACCAATCACATAATCCCAATAGAACAATTCATAGCGCCATGTTTGGGCTGACAATTTTTGAGTATTTCCCCATGATCCCCAGCATAACATCGTGACCCAGCACAACGCTACCGCCAATCCGTAACTTTCAACTATAAACATAATCGTGATATTTAATATTGTTTTTAATGATTACAACTCTTCACGGTAAGGAATAGAAGACTGGGCTCCCATTCTGGTTACAGCTATGGATGAAGCTTTTGAAGCCATCACAGCAGCTTGTTTCAAGTCCATGCCCTCTGACAATCCTACGCACAAAGCCCCATTAAACGTATCTCCGGCAGCTGTAGTGTCAACAGGCTCCACTTTGAAAGCATCTATACGATAAGAAACGCCCTCTTCCCTTATAAGACATCCTTTCGAACCCAAAGTGATAATTACATTCTTTACCCCCATCGCGCAAATCTCTTCCGCCACTTTCTCAACATCGGCATCATTGGCAATCTTTATGCCCGTAAGCATCTCCGCCTCGATGCGGTTCGGAGTGACCATGTACAATTCTTTGGGAAGACTGCGGGCAGGAGCCGGATTCAGCACCACCTTCACTCCTTTCCCGAAAGCCTTTCTGGCAGCATACTCCACTGTTTGAAGCGGAATTTCCAATTGCATCAAGAGGATATCTCCCTCACACATTTCCTCCAACATTTTATCTACATCTTGTTCGTTCAACAACATGTTGGCACCGGATGCCACTACAATACTATTCTCCGCATGATCGTCCACGCTGATCAGAGCTACTCCGGAAGCAGAATCTTCATCGAGAGCAATATATCTTGTATCAATTCCTTCCTTTTTAAAATAACCGACAGATTGCCGACCTAATACATCATTCCCCAATTTTGCCATAAATATCAGATTGCCGCCCAATCTCTTTATTGCAACAGCCTGATTTGCTCCTTTTCCACCCTGGTTCATAAAGAATTCCCCTCCCAGAATCGTCTCACCGGGAGCAGGCAGATGAGAAGTTCTCACCACCATGTCCACATTGGAACTGCCAATCACTATAATTTTTTTCATAACACTATATTATAAATAAATTCAATCTATTCATCATCGTGCCCGGAAGAACACAGGAGGTGTATCTCCGGCATCGGATACTGCCACACGAGCCGTTATTACCTTTTCATCTCCCGGAAAGAGCGTAATAAAATTGTCACTCCAGAATACCGGATTAATCTCCTTACCCCGGACGTCCAGCAAAGTCAGATGATTGAAATGGGACAAACGATCCGATTCGTTCTTCAAACAAATAGAAAAGACATATTCCCCTTCCTCTTTGGTAACTTCAACCTCCTCCTTCAATTCCGGTTTCTCCATAGAAGTGAACCAAAAGAAATCCATATGCTGGGAATAGAACCAATATAGGTTCTCGGACAGAAGTTTACCGTATTTATCATGCAGCTCCAGCTTCACAAAGTAATTATAAGAGTATTTTCCACACCGGGGCACCGTAACAATCTCCTGATAGCAATCGGGAGAAACAGTTATCCGCTGGGAGTCCTCCCAAGCCACTTCCATGTCATTGTTGATAACTTTAGCCGTCACTTTCACGTCTTGCAGTGTCTGATGGGAGGCATTAATCACAGAAACCCTAAAATCATTCGCATTCAACTGTACGTGCACCGGTTCCATAGCTTTTTTTGCAAAATAATAAGAAGCATTGGGAGCCAGATACCAGTCGTATATCTGCCAGCACACATCGGGCCAGCAAGAATTAATCTTCCAAATCATCACACCGGAAGTAATATCCCACATCCGGTGATTAGCCGCTTCAAACATAGCACGATAACCATCGGCATTCAGGAACTGGGCATTGTCGGCATATTCTTTTGCCGTCTTCGGATCACCGAACATCGTACGAATGGCATTGTCATAAGAGCGATAGCAATAATTACTTACATCCCAAGCACCATGTTCAGCCCAAATGCTATCCAATGGGAAAATAGGGCTGTTTACATTAGCCGTACTCTCCGCGGTAGGAATAAATTTCCGGAGGCTGTTGTACGTCGGCATGGAAGGCATCCCCAGTTCATTGCGGAACATCTGCAAATGGACCTCACGCACTTTATCAAAGAAGTAGGAAGAAGGCGCCCAATTATAGTCGGGCGCACCGTCATCCGTCGTACCTGTTGGCAGATCTTCTTTCAGATAAGGAGTCAAGGCGTCTACATCCCAATGAAAACTGGTAGTCGGAAGATAAACACGCGTAGTATCGATACTCCTCACTTTCTCCTTGGTCAGCTTGTACAAGCTTTCATTCATCAAGACCTCATTGGCTCCTATCCATGAAATAATAGAAGGGTGATTGCGATAGCGGAGCATCATATCTTCCACTCCTGCCACCGCCAGACCATGATCCAGAGGATTGTCAGCAGTTTCAGTTCCGGGAGTCATACGGAAACATTGATAGAAAACATGCCACCACATCAGGCCATATTTGTCAAAACTTTCAAACCAGGTTTCAGAAGGAGACGGCATATCTTCACTGCCAATCAGGTTGATGTTCGCTTCTGCCATCAGGCGGGCTTCATCATAGATACGTTTTTCAGATTCCTCCAACAAGATGTCCGGCTGTATCCAACCGCCCTTACAGAATATCCGCTTGCCATTCACATAATATACACGACCACATTCATCTCCCACCCGGTTCAGTCCACTTGCCACCTCACGGATTCCGAAATCAAACTCTTTGGTATCGGACACTTTTCCACCGATGCTAAAAGACAGTTTCATGTGATGCAAGTATTGCTCGCCATACCCATTCGGATACCACAAATACGGGTTTTCTATCAGCAAGGAAGGAAAGTCCTCAGGGGTCAGTTCCACTACTTTTCTCTCACCGGCACGCAGGGCTACTTTCTTCGTCAGCTTGATTGGCTTGAGGTATCCCTCCATATGCTTGGTATAAGTGGGAAATTTGACTTCGTTGAGTAATGTAATCCAAGCATTCACCTTTCCCTCGACAAGCTTTGCAGAAGTATTCCTCACTTCAAGTTTAATGTTGACCTTTGCAAGCCCAGTGTCAACCTTCATAGGCATGGTAGTGGACTTTGGTAAAGTAGTGACAACAAAAGGATTTTCAATCAACACCTCGTCCGTGGCTTCCACTATCACTTTCTGGTAGATACCCATATTCCGGTCGCGAACCACGGGAGCGCAATCCCAGCCACCGGATATCTTCAATGTCTCATCCTTAAAGATATCGTAGGAATGTCCGCGTACAGGACCGAATACTTTCAACTGGGTGCCGGGAGTCGGGACGCCCGGATGATCCACCTGATAAATTTTTATCGCAATACAATTGTTAGCTCCGGCATGGGCATATCCGGTTATATCAAGTTTAAAGCGACGAAACATACCCACAATATCTTTTTTATCAGCAACCTGACGACCATTTACCCAGACATCTGCCCGGTAGTTAATGCCGTTCAAGATCAGCCATACTTTCTTGCCTCTATATGATTTGGGAAGAACAACTTCCGTACGATACCAGTATGGATCTTGCCAAGGATTACGGCCACTTTTCAGGTAGTTGTATTTAGATAGGTCCATCCGGACATTAAATTCATCCGACACATCCGGAATCAGGTAATTATTCAGGCCGATTCTCGGATCAGGATATACGTTTTCCTTCACCAAAGCGTTCAACACGGTAGTGGGCACAGTGGCCTGATACCATCCGGCAGTGGGATAAGACAATTGCGAAACCTCAGCAGCTCCGGCGTTTAGCTCGGAAGAATTGATAATCTTCCAATTCTCCAGTTCAAGAGATTGGGCATTGACGAACAACATGTTACATATCAACAGTATAAAAAAGAGTTTTCTCATAGTTTCTTGTTATTTTAATATTAATGCAGCCGCACCAATAAATCCGGCATTGTCTCCCAAGGCAGCTGACAGCAAAGTAATATGCCGATCAGCTGAACGACAAATGAATTTACGAAATAGCCACTCTGCCTTGTCCCAGTATAAATCGGAAGATTTCAGAACAGATCCGCCTATGATGACAATTTCGGGATCGGTAATATTCACTGTCCATGACAAAGCATGAGCTAATGCCTGGGCAAAAACATCCCATACCTGCAAAGCCATTTTATCACCGGACCGTGCCAGTTCGGCTATACGATAAGCCGGCAACTCCTCCTTTGTATATTCTTTATAAAGACGGGTGACGGCATTGCCGGATACATAGTCTTCCAATATCCCTTCTTTATAAGGTGAAGTCCATACTTCTCCAGCACAACCGGAATGCCCACGCCATACTTTTCCTCCATTAATCCAAGCACATCCTATCCCCGTTCCTAAGGTAAAACCCAGGACTGAACCGGCATTCCGACCCGCTCCCCATAATGCCTCTGCATAAATCAGCGCATTGGCATCATTATCAAGGATCACCCGCAACGGAAATACTTGTTCAACGGTGTCTTTCAACGGGAAATAGTTCAAAGTGGGAAGATTCTCAACATCCAGCAGTATACCTTTATCTATATCGAGAGGTCCGGTACACCCGATACCAATGCCCTGAATATCGTAATCCGCAGCATCAGCCAGAATATTTTTCAACAGAGAAAACAAATTGGCAATAATCACTTCGCCGGGTTCTTTCGGATTAGTTGCAATAGTACGGGGAGAAGCATAAACCAATCCCTCTCCGCCAACAATACCCGCACTGATCTTTGTGCCTCCGATATCGACTCCTATGGCTGCCTTTCTTCGTCCCATCATTATTCTATTGAAGTCACTTTAGCACCATGTGTAAAACTGCCGGGCACCAGTTCCATTTCTTCCGCCCAAGCATTCACTATCAGCTGAACAGGAACAATGGACGGAATTGCAAACAAATCAGGGTCTCCGCAATGAACATTGATTTCCAGCAAATTCACACTTTCAATGCCGGAGGAGATATCCGACACCAGGATCACTTTACCATTAAAAGACAGAACATCAGCCATAAGCCTGATGCTCTGCCGATAAACACCGGACCGTGAATGCGCATAAATGATACAGATAAAGCCAGGGCCTACCATCTCTAGTGGGCCGTGGCGAAACTCACCGCCCAACAAAGCTGAAGCCGGAGTCTTGGTAGCCTCCATAAACATCAGGGCGGTTTGGGCAGCGCTTGCAAAAACCGTACCCCTGCCTATCACTTGAACAAACGGATGCCCACTTAAAAAAGCGACCGAACGGGATAAATAAATCCCCCCTTTCTCAAGCTGAAGACCGACTTCCCGAACGACACTATCTAAAAGAGCATTATCCACCCTGCGACCATCCAATGCTCCTGCAAGCAGATACACTACCAGATAGGTGGTGATAAATGTCTTCGTAGATGTCATTTCCTCCCTCCCAGCCTTACATAGCAGACTGAGAGTAGCCATCGCCGCTAAAGAACTTCCAGACTCATTTGTGACCCCAACCACTGTCAATCGTGAATGATGCCGTTCACCAAGTTGTTTAAGCAATTCAATCACCTCATAGCTCTCGCCTGACTGTGAGATGGCAACCAATAAAGTGCGCTCTGTCAGAACTGAAGACTGAAAATGCAATAACTCGCCGGCATTGATAGCAAAAGCGGGTATATTATAAGCGGTCATCATGATCGCGGCAGCTTGTGATACAAAATAAGAACTTCCCATACCGGTAAGTACTATTTTGTCATAGTCACCGGTTGTCCACAGAGTACAGATAGCATCCAAACGCTCCTTTCCTTCTCTTGAATGATAATAGCCAAGAGTACGTTCCAACATTTCCGGTTGTTCTTGTATTTCTTTGATGAACTGATTCATAAAAAATATTTGTTTTTTATTGATTAAACACTACCAATTCCGCCAATGAGCTATTTTATTGCATCAGCAATAGGTCATTTTCCTTCAATATACCTCTTATAACCTTCATAAGTGTCCGTTCCCGGCTTAAAGGTAGCCCAACTGAAATTCGTAATATGATCGGTAAACATTCCGGCAACCCTTAATTGTTCTTCCAACTCTGACCAAGGCTTGGTACGCATTGTAATCTTCGGACACCAGCATTCCTTAAACGACTCGATGTCTACCCCGAAAATCACTCCGTTGGCATCGCAGGCTTTCTTTATTTCGGCAAACCAATTGGGCAGATCCACATTAAAGTCCACCAGACAACGTCCGCCTATGTCCTGAAGATAAAGAACATCAATATCGGGTGTTTGGGCAAATATCTTACCGAACCACTCCCCACAAAGATCGGCCGGCATGCCACGCCACAAGGCAGGAGCGATGCAGACTTCCTTGGGAGATTTCGACTTTATATAAGCCGCCACCGTCTGCAAATAGTTGGCCAGCATGGAGAGTGAAGGTTCTTGCTGCCACCCCACGGGATAGGAGCCATCGTGAAACTCTTCCGTTATATACCAACCATCCAGGCAGGGATGATTTCCCCAAAGGGCAAACAGTTCATCAAAGACCTGCTTGTTCCGCTCTACGAGGAAATCGTATTGCTCGGGGCTTGCAGTGTCTTTTTTGCTATAATCACCGGGATAAAGCCCTACGATAAGCTTCATTCCATTCTGCTTGGCAGCCTCGAACATCCGGTTCATGATATCATATTGTTTCGTGACCCAAGGAAGTTTTGTTGGAACATAAAAAGAAGTTTTTTCTTCTGCACGGTCATTGAACCCCTCGGCATACTGTATAATCCAGGTATCAATGCCCACCTCTTGGCTTGCTTTAAACTCCTTATCCCAATCGGTGTTTTCATATACCCCGTCCAATTGAATAAACACACTGGAAAACTTTGGAGCCCCTTTGAACTCGGGAGCATAAGAAGTCAACTGCTCCAGATTGTCAATGCAGAACGAACCGGTACACATTACACCCTCATCATTGGTTACTTCTATCCGATACCCCTCAAAGCGGTTCAGCATCAGTTTATTATCCCCCATATCATGTCCCTTGACAAAAGTAAAGGCTTCGTATGGCATCACCACCCGAGTCCACTCTTCTTGAGTCAACACCTCTTTGTCCACATATTCAAAGAATTGCCAGCGCCCTTTGTCGTGCAGTGTCCCCTGGGTGAACATGCCTGCATCTTGAATTATCATAAAACGGAATGTACCCTTGTTGTTCTTATTACCCTTCACCCAAATGGAAAGTCCCAGAGGATGAAAAGATAAATCACTGCGGTAGTCTCCACCACTTTGCTGGATATACACCGATTCCGCTTCGGAAGAATTGCCGGAAAAAGAGTATCTGATTTCAAAACTTCCTGCACCTTCTACACAGTCATCACTGACAAAACGGTCTATCGAACTTTTAGGCGAGGCAGGAGTTACCTTCATATCATACACCACACAATTCATCTCATCATAAGCGTTCAATGTCTTCACAGCACGAGCTTCTGTCAAGATATCCTCGCTTGTGGGGAGCTGCTTATTGCTGCAAGCTGCCATACATAGCAACAAAGAAGACAAGGTTGCCAGAATCATTCTTTTTTTCATGGCTGTCATTTCGTTGTATAGGTTATAATTTCGGTAATCCATATCTTTCCGCCGGACACGGGATTTTTCCATTTAAAAGTCACTGCGTGCTTACCCACCGGACAGTCGTAGCAGAAGAACAACTCGCACTTCCGGTGATTGAGTTCCTGAGGCAAAGCAGTGGTCTCATGCAATTTCCCATCTATATACACCTCCATTTCGGCCGTATAGTCTGTCGGAAGAGCACCTGCGACGTACCCCTTCACCACCAGACCTGTGCCTACGAAAGTGAATGGATTCACCTCATCTATCGATTTTTCAACAGTAAGTTTGCCACTAACTTTCAGGTCCTCAAAGGCCACTTCCAACGCAACAGGACGAATATCCTCCCGCTTGATTTCAAAAGCATTCCCTATTTTCGCATTTCCATGCTTCCGGAGCATATCACAAGCATGTTTATAAGTCATTTCGTAAGCCTTGTTCAGACTTATGTCTGTATGAGAAAAAGGCCGGTCTTCCACCTCATACAAAGTCCCTTTCCAGTATTCGGGAATGTTGCTGTAACCTATCATGGTTCCCAATATCCCTGCTGCCGATGCCGGGTTGCAGTCAGAATCCTGCCCAGCACGGGTAGAGATATCAATGGTTTTTGTAAAATCACCCTCTCCATAGAGCAATCCTAAAAGGATGTAGGCCCCGTTGATTTTCGTACCGATATTAAAAGAATTGTGGATGCCTTCGGGACAACTGATTTCTTCGCTCCACTTGTTCTGCAGTTCAAACCAAGTACGCTTCCAGTCATTGGGATATTTCTTGTGCCAACGAATGACATCGGACATGCACTTGTGAAAATCGCTTTCCTCCGGTATGATTTT
>OGKF01001244.1_pt1 | contig 11833 bp, 13 predicted proteins | sample 1572391 | NCBI WGS metagenome assembly OGKF01 (sample SAMEA2582095, study PRJEB24529) | metagenome | biome: Human gut stool | place: China | collected 2011
GGTGTACAACTAATAGATATGGTATATTTGCAAAGACATATATAACTTCCAGTTTACCACACGGGTACATAGCTTTTGCTGCGGTACAAAACAAGCCGGGCGGTGAGATGAATTGCCGTCTGGCTTGTTGGTTGTGAGGGAAAGTCGCAGCCCTTACTCTCTCCAGGGCTCGCTGCCTGCGTTGTTAATATCGATCTGGCACAGCTTCATGGCAGAAAGTGCCGTGTCGTGGGACTGGGGCGTGACGCAGGCACAGCGGACAGCGTCCACGGAAACATCGCTTTCCGGGAAGGCCGCTTTGCACAGGCTGGCGTTAGACAGTCACTCCCGATCCGGGACGACTGAGCAAAGCAAATCTCCCGCTGGCAATCCGAAAGGAAAGCTGGCGGGGGATTTTTTGTTTGTGGGCTGGCCTCATTCGGCTTTGACTATAATTCTGACCACAATGCGGGGAGGCTCTATACCACGAATCCTGACAGGGGAGAAGCTCGGCCAAATTTACCTGTGGGCGTCGGACAGATTCTTCTTTACAATGTAGTTCAGTGTGGTATACTGAACGCAACAACTCGGAATTTGTGGAGGATAACTATTGTGGATAAAGCAGTTGTTTATATACATGGAAAAGGTGGAAATGCTGAAGAAGCTATTCATTACAAGCCGCTCTTTAGTGATTGTGATGTGATTGGTCTTGACTATACTGCACAGTTTCCATGGGAAGCAAAAGAAGAATTTCCATTACTTTTTAATTCGATTTATACAAACTACAAGACTGTTGAAATAATCGCCAATAGCATTGGAGCGTATTTTGCTATCAATGCCTTATCAAATCAGCAAATAGAGAAAGCATATTTTATTTCGCCCGTTGTAGATATGGAAAGGCTTATTGCTGATATGATGATTTGGGCAAATGTTACAGAAGATGAACTCAAAGAGAAAAAAGAAATTCAGACAGCCTTTGGAGAGACCCTTTCATGGGATTATCTTTGCTATGTAAGAGAAAATCCTATTATATGGAAAATTCCAACGCACATTTTGTATGGTGAAAAAGATAATCTTACCGCTTATGGAACGATATTTGAATTTGTACAGAGAACGAATTCAACACTTTCTATTATGAGAAATGGAGAGCATTGGTTTCATACGGATGAACAAATGAAATTTCTTGATGAATGGATAATAAAATTTTCCAAATAAATTCCAGTTTGCGCACTTGTTCCTGACAAGGGGCAGATCATAAAAATACATAAAAGGAGACCTTTTACGATGGAATACAAACGTTTTGGCAGTAAGATCATTGTCCGCATCGACAAGGACGAAGAGATCCTCGAAAAAGTAAAGGAGCTTGCGCTGAAGGAAAATATCCGCCTCGCCGCCGTTCAGGCGCTGGGTGCCACCAACAGCTTTACGGTGGGCGTGTACAATGTGGCGGAAAAGAAATACTACGCCAATACCTTCAGCGGCAGCTTTGAGATCGTTTCCCTGACCGGCACCATCAACACCATGAACGGTGAATTTTACACTCATCTGCACATGAGCGCCGGGAACGATAAGGGCGAAGTGTTCGGCGGACATCTGAACCGGGCAGTGGTCAGTGCCACCTGCGAAATGGTGGTCGATGTTCTGGACGGAACGGTAGACCGTGCGTATGACCCTGTTACCGGGCTGAACCTGTTCCAATTCCAGTCTGATAAAGAAAATATTTGAGGATAAGCTGCCGGTGGAGGCCGATATAGGGATCCTGTGAACCGGGTGAGAGCAATGACGTTCTGATCGGCACTATTTTTGAAAATTGCGATAAAAACACGATGTGAAAAAGGAGAAACCACATGACATATACAAAACAGACCCTTCAGCAGGATCTTGCTGCCATGGGGCTGACGGGCACCGAGACCATTCTCATCCACTCCTCCATGAAGTCCATTGGTGCTGTCGAGGGCGGCGCAGATACGGTTCTGGACGCTCTGATGGAGTTTTTTGCGGAGGGCCTGCTGTTGCTGCCCACCCACACATGGCAGTCCATCGACCGTGACCACCCGGTGTTCGATGTCCGCCGCAGTCCCTGCTGCGTGGGCATCCTGCCGGAACTGTTCCGGCAGCGGCCCGGGGTGGTGCGTTCTCTTCATCCGACGCACAGCATCGCGGCCTGCGGCAGGGGCGCAGCAGCATATCTGGCCGGGGAACTGGAAAACAACACCCCCTGCACCCCCGGTGGCTGCTACGACCGTCTGCGGGCGGTCGGCGGAAAGATCCTGCTGCTGGGCGTCAGTCATGCCCGGAACACCTTCCTTCACAGCGTGGAGGAGGTGCTGAATGTCCCCAACCGGCTTACCGACAAGCCTTTGCAGCTTACCGTGGTGGATGAAGCCGGGGCAGAGCACACCGTTTATATGCGCCGCCACTACAACGCGCAGCAGCCCCACATCTCGGAGGATTTCGTCAAGCTGGAGCAGGCGTATCTGGACTGTGGCGCAGCGAAAAACACAAAATTTGGCGACGCGGCGTGTATCCTGTGCGATGCAAACGGGCTTTTTCGAGTGACGCGGCATGTCCTTGCCCCCGACCCGGAGGCGTTTGTCACTGAGCCAGTGATCCCGGCGCAGCGCTGGAAAGACCTGTGCGCGGAGCCATTCTGAAAAACGGTGATGCCGCAATCTTTGGGGATGCTCATTCGTATTCCGGATAAAAGACGGGATCTTGATAAAAGAAAGAGGAGAACAGGATGCAGACTTACAGCCGCAGACCCTCTGCTGTCAGCCACTTTGAGCTTAGCGCAGCAGCACTTCATATCATTGCCATGGCACTGATGCTGATGGATCACCTCTGGGCGACCCTTCTGCCGGCGCAGGACTGGCTGACCTGTGCCGGGCGGCTGGCGTTTCCCATCTTTGCGTTTATGACGGTAGAAGGCTATTTTCGCACCCGAGACCTGAAGCGTTATGTCCTGCGGCTGCTGCTGTTTGCACTGCTTTCGGAAGTACCCTTTGATCTGATGTATGGCGGGACATGGTTCTACCCGGTGCACCAGAACGTGATCTGGACGCTGCTGCTGGGGCTTTTGGGTGTGCATCTGATGGAAATGGTGCGCAAAAAACAAAAGCTCTGGGTCTCACTGCCGGTGTGTGCCGCAGTGGTGGCAGCAGGGGCGCTGCTGGGGACGCTGGGCATGACGGATTACTACGGTGCCGGTGTGCTGACGGTGTTCGCCTTCTACCTCTTCCGGGGCCGGAAATGGTGGTGCCTGCTGGGACAGGTGCTGGCCCTGTACTGGATCAATGTGGAGCTTCTGGGCGGGTTGATGTACCCCATCCGGCTGTTCGGCATGGAGCTTGAGCTTTGCCAGCAGGGGTTTGCGCTGCTGGCGCTGGTGCCCATCTGGCTGTATCGCGGGCGGCAGGGCTGCCACAGCAAACCATTCCAGTATGCCTGCTATGCCTTTTACCCTGTGCATATGCTGGTGCTTGTGCTGGCTCTGAATTTCGTGAACCGATAGGCATCGCCAGAAGCCCATGAATGTCTCCATGATTACAGTGGAAGCCGCAACCCTTTATCAAAGTGCAACAAATATTTGACATTTCTGCACGGCTGCGGTATGCTATGCAGCGGCAATAAAAAGAGAATCATCAGAATGCTGGAGGGGCCTTATGCTGAGAGGGTTCACACCCGACTCCCTGCACCTGATCCGGATAATACCGGCGTAGGAAATGCATTTCTGCTGCTTGATACAGTGGGCCGTTGGGCTCGCTGGCAAGGGGGATGCTTTCCGGACGAAAAGCATCCCTTTTATTTTGCACAAACAAAGAAAAAGAAGGAAAGACCATGAAAACTGAAAACTGCTGTACCGGCTGCAACCGTCCGGATCTGCCATGGGCAGGCCGTGGCACGGAACTGCCCATTGCAGGCTGCCGCTTTACCCTGTACCCGATGTCGGACAAGTACATCGAGATCATTCTGGGTGCACTGAAAAAGACGGATACCTCCGCAGTGTGGAGCGAGACGGATGCCCTTTCGACGGTCTACCGCGGCAAGCTGCCCTATGTGGCAGACGCTGTACAGGCCCTGTTCCTGAACGCTTACCGTCCCGGCGTCCATATGGCGCTGGAGGGACAGTTCTCCAAGGGCTGCCCGGGGGATGTATCCGGGGATACGGTGCTGAATCGTGAAGGTGAAGCCCCCAATGCGGAGCTGGTGAAAGACATCCACTTCCCGGTCCACTGCAAGCTGGCTCTGTATCCGCTGGGTGATGCCCAGTATATCGACGAAATCGCCAAAGTGTGGTATATGGCACAGGAGGAGGGCCTGAACCCCAAGACCATCCACTATGCTACCCGCATTGACGGCGATGTGCAGGATGTGTTTACCTACCTGACCCATGTGTGTGAGCTGATGGAGAATGCCCCGGCAGTCCACCACTATGTCCTGCACTTTACCATGAACTGCAACAGCCCGACGGAGGAGAACTAAAATGAATACGAAGAATTGGAAACTGAAAGATGTTCTGTTGATCGCCATCAGTGCCGTGCTGTTTGGTGTGGTCTACCTTGGCTGCACCTACATCGGCGGCGTCCTGTACGGGATGCTGACCCCGTTCGGCATGGCCTCGCTGGGCTATGAGCCGTTCTACGGCATCTACTTCATGGCAGGCGCATTCGGCATCTATGTCATGCGCAAGCCCGGCACCGGCCTCATCGCTGAACTGCTGGCGGCTGTGCTGGAATGCCTGTACGGCAACTATTTCGGACCCATCATCATCCTGTCCGGTCTGGTGCAGGGTCTTGGCTTTGAGCTTATCATTGCGCTGAAACGCTACAAAAAGTTTGACCGTATGACCATGATCCAAGGCGCAGTCATCTGCTCCGTCCTCACCCTGATCTACAACCTGTTCATCAGCGGCTACAGCAAGATTGCGGTTCCCGTGCTGGCCATCATGCTGGTGGTGCGGATCATCAGCGCCATTGTCTTTGATGGATTCATCACCCCGATGCTGGCCGATGGCCTCGTCAAGGCAGGCGTCCTGAAGGGCTATGCTGTGGCACAGGGGCAGGACATGGATCTGGAGGACTAAGGAATGTCAGCTGATCTCGCGCTGGAGCTGGAAGATGTCGTGTTCCGCTATCAGGAAAAAGGCAGGCGCAACATTCTGGATCATACCAGCCTGACCATTCCGGCTGGGACGCTTACGGTCCTGATGGGTGGCAGCGGCTGCGGAAAGAGCACGCTGGCCGCTGTGGCCGCAGGACTCTACCCTGAGAACGGCGGCTTTCTGGAAAGCGGCATCATCCGGCTGTACGGGCAGGATCTAAAGACGCTGGACCCACAGAAGCGTGCTGCATACCTGACGGTGCTGTTCCAGAATCCCGACTTGCAGTTCTGCATGAATACCCTGCGGGAGGAGATGCGCTTCTGTCTGGAAAACATCTGTATCCCGGCCGGGAAGATGGATGAACGAATCGGTCAGGTGGCCGCAGAGCTTGGCATCGCGCCGCTGCTGGACCAGCCTCTTTCGACCCTGTCCGGCGGCGAAAAGCAGAAAGCGGCCCTCTCCTGTCTCTATGTCATGGAGAGCCGCTGCATCCTGCTGGACGAAAGCTTTGCAAATCTGGACCACGAGGCGGCGATCCAGCTGCTGGAGATGCTGCTCAGGATGAAAGCCTCCGGCCGGACCATTCTGGCCATCGACCATAAGGCAGACCTCTGGCTGGAGGCTGCGGATGAGATCATCCTGCTGGAAGAGGGCGGCAGAGTGGCCGCCCGGAGCATCAACTGCAAAAATCTGCCGGAGTACCGCGCGGATTTTGAGCGGCTGGGCCTGTTTTACCCGGGCTCCCGGTCGGAACGGACTGTGGCCCGCCCGGCAGAGGGCAAACCGCTGCTGCAGTTCCGGGGAGTCAGCATCCGCAAGGGAGTGCCCATCCGGCGCAAGTGGGGCCGCCCGGTGTACGATGCTCCCTTTTTGGTGCAGAATACGGATGCGGATTTCCCGGCGGGCTGTATGACCGCTGTTCTTGGCCCCAGCGGCACCGGAAAGACCACCACGTTTCTCTCGGTGCTCAAGCAGCACCCCTACACGGGACAGATCCTGTTTCAGGGGCGGGACATTGAAAAAATGAAACCCCAAGAGCTGTATTGCCATATTGGCATCGTTTTCCAGAACCCAGCGAACCAATTCGTCACCCAGAACGTGGAGGACGAGGTCTGTGTGGGGCTGCGACTCTGGGAGCCGGGACTCTCTGACGAAGCCTGCTGCCAGCGTGCCGAGGAACTGCTGGATCGCTACGGCCTGAAACGGCAGCGGCGCTATTCGCCCTATATGCTCAGTCAGGGCCAGCAGCGGCGGCTGGCTGTCCTCTCGGTGCTGGCAGGCGGACAGGAGCTGCTCTTACTGGACGAACCTACCTATGGTCAGGATTCCCGCTCGGTGAACGCGATCATGGAGCATCTGCGGGAGAAGGTAAAGCAGGAGGGATTGACGGTGATCTTCATCACCCACGATACCGAGCTGGCTGCGGTTTGGGCCGATAAAATCTACCGGCTGGAAGACACCATGCTGGTGGAAAGCTCCGCTGAGGAGGTGCTGTAAATGCTGGAACGCTGGAATCCTACCGTAAAGGCATTTACGGTGTTGGTCTGTGTCATTCTGCTCTCATTTGAATATCTGGTCAGCCTGAACCTGCTGGTGCTGGCTGTCTGCCTGCTGCTGTTGGTGTTCTGCTCCCGGGTAAGCCTGAAAAAGATCGGCGTCATCCTGCTTCCCGCTTGCATCGCGGCGTTTGGCTTGTTTGTAATGGGACTTTACTATGCCCGGGGCGGCAGTACGCAGACCGTAGACCTGAGCAGTCTGTCGGCCATGCCTTACAGCGTGCGTGCGGCAATGTCCCAGAACCTGTACACAGCACTGCAGCTGGCGACCCGTCTGCTGGCCTATGCGGGGCTGGGCATCTTGTTCGCACTTTCCACCGAGGGAGATTTTTTTATTGCGAGCCTGCTCCACCAGTGCCGCCTCCCGCCTAAGTTTGCCTATGGCATCTTGGCGGCGTTCCACCTGATGCCGGGAATGGCGCGGGAGTATGCGCAGGTACGCACAGCTTTTGCGGTGCGTGGTCTGAAAATGGGGCCGCTCTCCATGAAGCCGGTCTTCACGATGCTGGTCAACAGCGTCCGCTGGTCGGAGTCCATCGCCATGGCCATGGAGTCCAAGGGCTTCTGCGGGGAGGCACCGCGCACCTATTATACAGTGCCCCGGGTGCACTGGTACGACTTGGCCGCTGCTGCGCTTATGGTGGGCGGCGTGGTGCTTGGAATGCTGTTTCTAAAGCTCTGAGTTGGTTTTCCACGATTAAACCCCTCCTGACCATGACGGTCAGGAGGGGTGTTTGTAACGAAAAAGAGGGCTGAACCGCTGAAAAGTTCAACGGTTCAACCCTCTTTTTCATGTTCAAAGTTCAATGGTGGCAAATGCCGAAAATCCTTATTTCATGCGGGCAAATGCCGTGACGCACTCCACATGACTTCCATTGTCCAAACACAAATCCGCGCCATTTTCGATGATAGGCAGTCGGAATTTGATGGACTTGAGCCACTGGCCGTTGGGCTGACGCTCCGGGTAGATATGGACTTCGGAAATCAGGTGCTCCATCAGCTTTTTGCGTTCGACAGGATTCATAACGTTGTAGAGCTTCTCAAAGCAGAGCAGAATCTTGTAAATATTGTCGCCGGTGATTTTGTCTGCTTCGATGGCCTGTTTCTTGGCACGAGCCGTCACAAGCTGATTCTCGGTACTCTCGATTTTATCGTACATCTTGTAGAGCCGTTCGTCAAGGTCGGATTTGCGCATGATGTAGTGCCGGTCATCCGGGTCAAGGGTGTCGATTTCATCCATGAGTTTGGATTTGACGGAGTAATACTGGCGCAGTTGCTTTTCGGCGGCTGCGATTTCCTGTTCAATGGCAGTGGTGTCTACTTTGCTGTTGATTTTCGACTGCATCAGCGCAGCAAACTTCGGGTTGCTGACCAGCTTGATGATGACTTCCACTACGGCATTGTCCAGAACTTCTTCCTGAATCTGCTTGGTAAAATCGCATTTCTGTCCGCGCTGCATCTTGCGGTGCTTGCAGCTATAATAGGAAAAGGATTTATAAGCAGTGCCATCCTTTTTGTGCTTGGTGCATTTGTTGCTGTACATTCCGGCTCCGCAGACAGGGCATTTGACAAGCGCAGACAACAGGTGTGCCTGCTCGGTCTTGTTGCGGGTGACCGGTTCATACCGTTTGGACTGTGCCAGCAGTTTGACCTGCGCAGCGTTCCACAATTCCTCGGAAACAATGCCCTCATGCAGTCCATCGACCAGAAGATAGTTGTCCTGCGGAACCTGACGGTACTCATTTCGTGTGCCGTGAACTTTTTCGAGTTTGCGCCGGCCGAAAGCAATTTTGCCGCAATAGACCGGGTTCCGTAGAATCGAGCGAATCAGCGTGGCACTGAACAGGGGAGAAGTACCGTTCTGTCGTGCAAGTTTCTGAAAGCCGTGAGCCGCCAGGTATTTGGAAAGCCCATTTGCGCCGGTATCGGTGTTGACATACTGCTCGAAAATCGTTTGGATGGCAGGGGCTTCATCCTCGTTGATTTGCAACTCACCATCGACCAGACGATAACCATAGGGCGCAAATCCGCCGTTCCAGCGGCCTTCCCGCGCTTTTTGAATGCGACCCTCCATCGTTTGGACACGGATATTTTCTCGCTCGATTTCAGCCACCGCAGAAAGAACGGAAATCATCAGCTTGCCTGCATCCTTGGAGGAATCAATGCCATCTTCCACGCAGATGAGGTTGACCCCGAAATCCTGCATGACCTGCAAGGTAGACAACACATCGGCGGCATTGCGGCCGAACCGGGACAGTTTGAATACCAGAACGTAGGAAACGCCATCTTTTCCTGATTTGATATCTTCCATCATCCGGCAAAAGGATGCACGCCCCTCGATGGATTTACCCGATTTACCGGCATCCTCATACTCGCCAATGATCTGGTAATCATTGAAGTCAGCGTATGCTTTCATCCGGGCTTTCTGGGCATCCAGCGAATAGCCGTCGATTTGCATCGTGGTAGATACACGAGTGTAAATATAAACTTTTGTCTTTCCCTGTGACATAAGAAATCCTCACGGCTACCGTTATTTCTTGTCGATTTTTTGCTCTAAGAACTGGATGGAATCCAGATAGTCTTGTTCCACGTCGCTGAGCGTTCTTGCCCTATACTTCCGATATTCGGTGGTGGCTTTGTCCACGGCCTGCTTGTGCGTCACAGTGCCGTTTCCGACAAGCAACTGCTCACCGCTCATGGTTAAAATACGGTCAAGGTGGTTTGCCCAATCCTGCATGGTCATGGGCTGTTCCCGTTCTGCCTGACGTTCTGCGAAATCCAGATAACCGGAAACCAACTGCCCCATAGCACGAAGTTCTTTTTCGTTCAGATAGTTTTTGGCAATGGTAGCTTCTCGTAAGGTGGGCTGGTTTCCTACAAAAGTGGTCAGACCCATAAATTCCTTTTCGGCATCTGCACGGTTGTAAATGACCTCAGCGGCAGTCTGACCGTGGATGGCATAATGAATTTTGTTCTGGACTTTTTTGAAGAACTGGACGGAGATTTCTGCTTTTGGGTCGTAGTCAATGCTGGTTGCATAGATTTCCAGAACCTGACGATAAAACACTTTTTCGGAAGCACGGATGTCACGGATGCGTTCTAACAGCTCTTTGAAATATCCACCGCCACCCAGATTTTTCAGGCGTTCGTCATCCAGCGCAAATCCCTTGCGCATATATTCCTTCAGGATACCAGTTGCCCAGATACGGAACTGTGTGCCTCGTTTGGATTTGACGCGATAACCCACGGAAATGATAACATCAAGATTGTAGAACTCAACCTGATAGGTCTTTCCGTCTGCGGCAGTTGTTGCAAATTTTGCAACAACTGAATCTCGTTCAAGCTCACCCTCTGCAAAAATGTTTTTGATGTGACGGGAAATTGTGGATTTGTCACGTTGGAACAACTCAGCCATCTGGTCAATGGAAAGCCAGACGGTGTCACCGTCAAAGGTAGTATCAATTTTGGTCAGGCCATCTTCTGTGGTGTAAATGAGGATGGAATTTTTAGGAGAGTCATCTGGACGATTCATTTTAAGCACCTCGTTCCGTGTATGTAATACAGTGGAAGGGGAGACCTTGCCACTGGGTTGGGACAAATATTGCAAGGATATTATATCATGCTGCAAGAGCGGCATCAACAGTATCTTGTTGATTTTTGTTGTTGGTTGAGGATACTGCGTTGTCTATTTCCAAAACCGATGCGTACTTCTCGATCACATCGGCTAGAAAGGTTGCGAATGCGCTCCATTCATCGAGTGTGGGCGTAGAGCATTCCGAATGGGTGGGATTGTTTTCTATACGATGAAAATTATTCAATAGGCAACTCCATTTCCTTGTAGCAGAACTTAGGACGTCCTGCGAATTCCTTCAGAAATGTTTCTGATCTATCCGATTAAAATCTTTAAGCGTTCCAGTTTTTCCAGTGCGTTCTCCTTCCGCAAACTGACCCCAATGCAGGAAACCGGAACACACATTTCCAGCAGGCGGTCATAGATGCGGGCATGGGTGGTATCCTGTGGGTGCCGTATCTCGTCCAGCGTCAGGTTGGTGGTGACGATCAGCGGCTTCCGGCTGCGGTATCGGCTGTCCACGATGTTGTAGATCTGTTCCAGTGCGTATTCGGTGCCACGTTCCATGCCGAAATCGTCAATGATAAGCAGGGGATAGCGGCAGAGCTTGTCCACAATATCATTTCGTCCGGAAAAGCTGCTGTTCAGCTCGTTCAGGATTCGGGCGAAGTTCGTCATACGCACAGGCACCTCCTGCTCCATCAGAGCGTTCGCAATGCACCCGGCAAGGAAACTCTTGCCTGTACCCACACCGCCCCAGAGGAGCAGTCCTAGGTTCTCTGAGCGCATGGTCTGCCACTGTTCCACATAGCAGCGTGCATGGTGCATCTGCGGGCTGCGGCCATTGTCGTTTTCAAAGGTCCAGTCCAGCATTGACGGGTCAGAAAATCCCTCTGCTTTCAGCCGCCGCACAAGGTCGCTGTGCTTTTGCCGGCTGATAAGGGTTTCTTGTTTTTCTCGTTCCGTGCGCTGGCAGATGCATTCGATTGGGTGTTTGTTCTTGCCCATCAGGGCAATGCCTTTTGCAAAGAACGTTTCCCTTGGCGTGTGACATTTTCCGCAGTAAAGCAGACCATCCTCGCCATAATAATCCTCGGTGCTTTCGGGAATACTGGATGGGAGCTGTTCCAAAATTTTTTCTATCGTCTTTATAGGCTTTCTCCTTCCTTGAATGTGTAGTCCGGGATACCCGGTGTCGATTTTCGTTCTGTTTTCTGCCGCTTTGCCCAGATACGCAGGGTGGCGGCATGGTCGGCGTACTTCCTTCCGGTGGACTGGACATAAGCGGACAACTGCTCGATCAAACCATCAAGCCCTGCAAAGTCAGCCTTGAGTCGCTTGTACTCTTTTTCCGTCAGAAAGACATTCTGATATTCTCCAAAGGTCAAATAAGCATCTGTTGTTTTTATCAGGTGGTTATCTTTCAGGTTGTTCTTATTACGTTGGTTAGTGGAACACTTTTGTTCCGTGGAAGGTATCATTTCTGTTCCATCGCATAGGGCAGAATCGTTCCATGCAAAGGAACATTTTTGTTCTGTCGGGACTTTTACAAAGATGCTGTTGGGCACAGTAATGCGACCTCTTCTGCGCTCGATCAGATCGGCATCCTCCAGTGAGCGCAATGCA
>OGKF01001245.1_pt1 | contig 11821 bp, 10 predicted proteins | sample 1572391 | NCBI WGS metagenome assembly OGKF01 (sample SAMEA2582095, study PRJEB24529) | metagenome | biome: Human gut stool | place: China | collected 2011
CGAACCTTTCAAAAATGACACAAAATATTCCTTCAAATCATGGAAGGATGTATATAATCAGAGTTTCGACCATGCCCAGACTTATCATTTCAATACACTCGACCTAAGGACGATTACCGAAACAAAGGGCTGGACGGGACTGGCACCGGAACTTGTCCGCAAATTTGTTCTGAACGGCGGATACAGGGTATATCCTACTTATGTAATCATGCCTTATGAAGCCTCAGCAGGCCAAACCGTATCTATCTCCCACTCATGGAGAAACACCGGATATGGTTACTTGCCGAATAACATGAAGAATTGGAACTATAAGTACAAACCGGCCTTTGCCTTGTTCGACGAGAGCGGCAAACTGGTAAAATCATGGATTGACGAGGATGCCGAACCTTCGCAATGGTTGTCTAACCAACGGAGAAACTATACTTACGAGGTTTCCCTCGACGGTATTTCCAGAGGCAATTACCAATGGGCGGTAGCTATTGTCGACAAGACCAAAGATAACCAACCGGGTATCAATATCGGTATCAAAGATAAGGAGAAGAAGGATGGGTGGACGTTTATCAGTGAGATGACAATTAAATAAATGAACCGATAAAGCATGAAACATATACATTTATATCTATTTGCACTTATCTCCGTGATCCTTACAAGCTGCTCACACGCCTGTCAAAAGGTAGAGTTGCAGGAAGACACCGTATCATTGCTTCGCAACCCTTGTATGGGTTGGGGAGTATATGATGACGCTAATGATGAAGTACAAAACGCGAATATTTACTGGGCTGCCCAAGACGAGGCAGCCCGTCAATACGCTTCTTTCTTTTATGTACGTTGGAGGTGGTCGGACATGGAACCGGAAGAAGGCAAATACGCCTGGCTGTATGATGAAAATTACAAAAAACTGATACAGGGTGCCTTAGACCGTGGATTGAAACTCTGTTTCCGTATTTACAACAACGGACAGGATAACCTGCGTACCGGAACTCCTGACTACGTACGCCGTGCCGGAGCAAAAGGATATACCGTAAAAGGATTGAAAGGTGATCTTTGGACACCTTATCCGGATGATCCGATTTTTCAGGAAAAACTGGAAAAGTTTGTCGAAGCCTTTGCCAAGGAATATGATAATCCGGATATTGTAGACTTTGTAGACGGATATAGTCTTGGTTGGTGGGGAGAATGTCACCATGTGATCCTGCAAGACCAAAACAAATTCGAGCAAGTGTTCGACTGGTTCACAACCCTCTATTCCACTCACTTCAAAAATGTGCTTCTTACGCTCCCCTTCGGCAGCCAAATCGGTTTCGATACCGAAAAACGAATTGCAATTGACGGAAAAGGATATGGCATGAGACGAGACGGATTGGGAAGCATGTGGTTCAGTGATGAAGAAAGGAGGATCGTCGCGGATATGTATGGAAAGACACTTCTTGTCGGAGAATCCTGTTACTGGGGATGTTCCACCGATGATTGCACTCCATTCACCTCGGATACACGTTATCGGATGAATACATGGAGAGATGTATACAAACAGACCTTCCAACACGCCATTGAAGGACATTTCAATACGTTGGATTTAAGAGAGCTCCCCGAAACAAAAGGGTGGACCGAACGGGCAAATGACCTGGTAGAAAAGTTTATTATCCAAGGAGGATACCGGATATATCCATGCAGCGTATCATTGCCAGTCCGTGCCAAAGCCAAATCGACAGTCCTCATTTCACACGAATGGAAAAATACAGGAAATGGTTATCTACCTAACAATATACCCAACTGGAATTATAAATATAAACCGGCTTTTGCATTGTTTGACCTACAAGGGAATCTAGTGCAAACATGGGTAGACGACAACGCAGAACCTTCGGACTGGTTGCATAACACAGTGCATTCTTATACTTATCCGGTTACTTTCACGGATATTCCGAAAGGTACTTATCAATGGGCTGTAGCTATCATCGACCAAACAAAAGACCAACAGCCGGGAATTAAACTGGCAATCAAAGACAAGCAAGAAAAAAAAGGCTGGTTTCTACTTAATGAGATTGTTATTCAATAAAAAACAATTATATGAAAAATTACAAATTTTCTAAAGAAATAAAGGGATTATTCTCACCACAGTGAGAATAAATTCTTATCGCTATGAGAAAAAGTTCTCACCATAATGAGAATTTTTTCTCATCACGGTGAGAATACTTTGAGAATTATTTCATCTTATAAACCAATGTTCCTCCCTTGACAATATCTTCATGAGAGATAGTATTCTTCGTATAAGGTTCACCATTCAAAGTAATGCTATCCACATACTTATGCTCTTTCGACAGGTTCTCTGCGATAATAGTAAAAGTCTTGCCACCAGCCAAATGCAATACCATTTCAGGCAACTGGGGCGCCCCGAATACATACTCGCCACTCACCGGATTCACCGGATAAAATCCCATTGCGCTCAACATATACCATGCAGACATCTGACCACAATCGTCATTTCCGCAAAGTCCGTCAGGTTTGTTTCGGTATTGAGTATCGAAAATCTCACGGATTAACTCTTGTGTACGCTCCGGACGACCGGCTAATGCATATAAATAAGTTACGTGATGACTCGGTTCGTTGCCGTGAGCATATTGTCCGATCAATCCTGTTACATCAGCCAGACCTTCACCTTCCAAAGTAACGGTAAACAAAGAATCCAATTTATTCAGGAAAGGTTCTTCACCACCAAAGAGCCGGATTAATCCCGGGACGTCATGTTGCACGTGCCAGGTATATTGCCATGCATTTCCCTCCGTATAATCTCCCCCTATACTTTCCGAATGTCCCAAAGCACTCGGATTAAACGGAGCCTTCCATGTTCCATCTCCTTTGCGCGGACGCATAAACTGGGTTTCAGTATCAAAGAGGTTCTTATAATAATCGGCACGTTTTGCAAAGTACGCCGCATCTTCTTCTTTTCCCATACGGCGTGCCATGTCGGCAGCAGCATAATCGTCATATACCGACTCTAATGTGGAAGACACCGATTCGGCTTTTATCAGGTCGGTCGGGAAATAGCCGTATTTCGTATATACTTCCCAGTTTGACTTCAACGGATGTGAAACAGTCTGCGTCTTCTTTATAATATTGAAAGCACGCTCCGCGTCAAAGCCACGGAATCCCTTACGATAGGCCTCGGCAATCACAGAAACCCCATGATTACCTATCATACAGTAGTTCTCCTTTCCCCATAATGCCCAGATAGGCAGGAATCCCTGCACTTCACCTTGTTCTATCAACGAATTAACAAAACCGTCGACACGTTCGGGAATTATCAATGTATAGAAAGGATGAGCGGCACGATAAGTATCCCACAAAGAGAACGTAGAATAAAAAGTCCCCGTTCCCGCTTTCACAACAGAGTCGGCAGCGTTACGATACATACCATCGACATCCGAAATCTCATTCGGTTGAATCAAAGCATGATAGAAACTGGTATAGAAGTTTGTCTTTTCATCATCGGTACCCTCTATTTCGATACGGCTCAGATAACTATTCCATTCATTATGCGCAACGTCTCTCACTCCGTCAAAGTCCCAGGCAGGAATTTCCGCTTCCAAGTTCTTCTTGGCTCCGGCTACGCTCGTAGTGGAAAGGGCCACTTTCATCATCAACTCGTCTCCCGGCTGTATGTCGAAAGTAGCAACAATGCGTTTCCCTTTCTCCGTCTCTCCCATCGGAAGGTAAAGTGAGTCTGCAACAGGACGATTAAATTTTATCACAAAGAAATAATCCTGATTCACCCATACGGCATTATTGACATGTCCGGTCAGCGTTTGGGCGTCTTCCCAATTCACCTCACAACTCTTCACGTGTGAATGATATTGTTCTTCCCTCCAGGCAGGACCATGCTGAAGATCTATCAGCAGAGAAGCGGAGTCTGCTTTGTTGTAGGTATATCGATGCAGGGCAGCATGGATAGAAGCCGTCAGTTCCGCTTTCACCTGCGGATCGGAAAGTTCCACAGTATAGTAACCCGGCGCAGCCGCTTCTTTATCTTTCGGGAAATGACTGCGATAAGCGTCCCAGGCACGGGTACGTGTACCGGTAACAGGCATTACCAGAATATCACCCAAGTCCATACATCCTGTTCCATTCAGATGCGTCTGCGTGAATCCCCAAATCAGAGAATCCTGATAGGTATACTCGGAACAATAGCGCCAGCCGACTGCACCCGTCACAGGGCTGCTCTGGATCATTCCGAAAGGATAACAAGCCCCCGGAAAGGTATGCCCATTATCGGCCGCACCGATGAATGTATTAACGTATCGGGTATAATCTTTTGTTTCCGCTTTTTCTGTCGGAGAACAGGAAGAATAGAAAAATAAACCTGCCAAAGCAGCAGCCATAAGAGGGATTCTTCTTTTCATAGTAAATATAATGTTAAATTAATGTCGCATAATGACAGCGACAAAGATAAAAAAAATCCCTCTCATGACATCCGTACGATTCGTTTATTTCCAAAGGCAATCTATCGTTCCACTGTGATAAAACAAAAAATCTTGCGACTTATTGGATAAATACAACTCAATTATTTATCTTTGTTAGCTTAATAATAAGCTGGCTCAAAAAAACAATAAGCATAATGAAAGATTTCTTGAAATTTACACTTGCAACAGTAACCGGTATTATCCTGTCAAGTATCGTATTATTTATTGTCAGCATGGTGACCTTGTTCGGTATCATGTCTGCTTCGGATACGGAGACAATAGTAAAAAAGAATTCGGTAATGATGCTCGATCTGAACGGAACGTTGGTCGAACGCACGCAAGAGAATCCATTGGACATTCTATCACAATTATTCAGTGACGATTCCAATATATACGGTCTGGACGATATCCTCTCTTCTATCAAAAAAGCAAAAGAGAATGAAAATATTAAAGGAATTTACTTGCAGGCCTCTTCATTGGGAACGTCATACGCTTCTTTACAGGAGATCCGTAATGCACTACTTGATTTCAAGGAAAGCGGAAAGTTTATCATTGCTTATGGAGACTCTTACACCCAGGGACTTTATTATCTTTCCAGCGTAGCCGACAAAGTGCTGCTCAATCCTAAAGGGATGATAGAGTGGCGTGGCATTGCCGCAGCTCCTGTCTTCTACAAAGATTTGCTGCAAAAAATTGGTGTAGAAATGCAAATCTTCAAGGTAGGAACATACAAATCGGCAGTGGAACCGTTTATTTCTACCGAGATGAGCCCCGCCAACCGAGAACAAGTGACTGCTTATATCAATTCTATTTGGAGACAAGTGACTGAAGGTGTATCCAATTCACGCTATATCCCGGTGGATTCATTGAATGCCTATGCCGACCGTATGCTAATGTTCTATCCGGCAGAGGAAAGTGTAAAATGCGGACTGGCTGATACGCTGATTTATCGAAATGATGTGCGTAACTATCTAAAAGAGCTGGTAGAAATAGGCAAGGACGATCAATTGCCTATGCTTGGCTTGAGCGATATGGTCAATGTGAGGAAAAATGTACCGAAGGATAAGAGTGGCAATATCGTAGCTGTTTATTATGCTTCCGGAGAAATTACCGATTATGCCGGTTCATCTGCTTCTGATGAAGGTATAGTAGGTTCCAAAGTGAGCCGCGACCTTCGCAAACTGAAAGACAATGATGATGTGAAGGCAGTCGTGCTTCGAGTTAACTCTCCGGGCGGAAGCGCTTTTGCTTCCGAACAAATCTGGCACGCCGTAAAGGAGCTGAAAACTAAAAAGCCGGTTATTGTCTCCATGAGCGATTATGCCGCTTCAGGTGGTTACTACATCTCATGTGCGGCTGATACGATTGTGGCGGAACCAACAACATTGACCGGTTCTATCGGTATTTTCGGTATGGTACCGAATGTAAAAGGGCTGACAGACAAAATCGGTTTGACTTACGATGTAGTAAAAACAAATAAATATTCGGATTTCGGAAATATCATGCGTCCTTTCAATGAAGGAGAAAAAGCATTGCTGCAAATGACGATAACCGAAGGATACAATACATTTATCGGCCGTTGCGCCGAAGGACGCCACATGACTAAAGAAGCTATCGAGAAGATCGCCGAAGGTCGTGTGTGGACCGGTGAAGCCGCCAAGGAACTGGGTCTGGTGGACGAGCTTGGAGGTATTGACAAAGCATTGGATATCGCCGTAGCCAAAGCAGATATTGAAAATTATACTGTTATCTCCTATCCGGCGAAACAGGATTTTTTCTCCTCTCTGTTTGAAACTAAACCGACAAATTACGTAGAAGCACAATTGCTGAAAAGCAAATTGGGCGAATACTACCGTCAGTTTGATCTGTTGAAGAATCTGCAAGAGAAATCCATGATTCAGGCACGCGTCCCATTTGAACTGAATATAAAATAACCTGTACTGCATGGACGAACACTTTATCAAGATACACAAGTGGCTATACCCTGTCTCATGGATATACGGAGCAGTGGTAGTGATGAGAAACAAGCTCTTTGACTGGGGAATCTTCCGGTCGAAGAGTTTCGATGTTCCCGTTATTTGTGTCGGCAACCTTGCCGTAGGAGGTACAGGCAAAACCCCGCACACTGAATATCTGATAAAGTTACTTCATGATAAATATCAGGTAGCCGTCCTCAGCCGGGGGTACAAACGACGTACTAAAGGCTATGTGCTCGCCACTCCCCAATGTACGGCAAAAACAATTGGAGATGAACCTTACCAGATGTATACAAAGTTCTCTTCCGTCACACTGGCTGTTGACGAAAAACGTTGCCACGGAATAGAAAAGCTACTCAAACTGAAAGAGCCTTTGACAGACGTTATCCTGCTCGACGATGCCTTCCAGCACCGTCACGTAAAAGCGGGATTAAACATTCTGCTGACTGATTATCACCGTCCTTTCTGCGATGACACCTTACTTCCGGCCGGACGTTTACGCGAGCCCGTCAGCGGGAAGAACCGGGCGCAGATTGTCATTGTCACTAAATGTCCGCAGGATATCAAACCGATCGATTATAACATTATCACGAAACGGCTGAACCTTTATCCGTATCAGCGGCTATTCTTCTCGTCGTTCCGGTATGGTAACTTGCAACCCGTATTTTCGAACGAGGGCGGCATTGCGTTATCTTTACTGACTGATACTGATATCCTGTTAATCACAGGTATTGCCTCTCCTGCCCCTATCCTCGAAAGACTGGGAGATTGTACGAAGCAAATAGACTTGCTTTCATTCGGCGATCACCATGACTTCACCCATAAGGATATGCAACAGATAAGGGAACGATTCAACAAGTTAAAAGGTAAACGGCGGTTGATTATCACTACCGAGAAAGACGCCACACGCCTGATCAATCATCCGGGCTTGGATGCGGAATTAAAACCGTTCATCTATGCTCTGCCTATTGAAATAGAAATATTACAGAACCAGCAAGATAAATTTAACCAACATATTATTGACTATGTTAGAGAAAATACAAGAAACCGCAGCTTACCTGAAAGGAAAGATGCACACCAGTCCTGAAACAGCCATTATCCTTGGCACAGGTCTTGGCAGTTTGGCAAACGAAATCACCGAGAAGTATGAAATAAAGTATTCGGATATTCCTAACTTCCCGATATCTACCGTCGAAGGTCATAGCGGCAAGCTGATTTTCGGTAAATTGGGCAATAAGGATATTATGGCAATGCAAGGCCGTTTTCACTATTATGAGGGTTATTCAATGAAAGAGGTTACTTTCCCCGTACGTGTGATGCGTGAACTGGGTATCAAAACCTTGTTTGTATCCAATGCCAGTGGCGGGACGAATGCAGATTTTGAAATCGGTGACCTGATGATTATCACTGACCATATCAACTACTTCCCCGAACATCCGCTACGCGGAAAGAATATCCCTTACGGTCCCCGTTTTCCGGATATGAGTGAAGCATATAGCAAAGAACTGATCCGCAAGGCGGACGAAATTGCCGAAGAAAAAGGCATCAAGGTTCAGCACGGAGTTTACATCGGTACACAAGGCCCTACTTTCGAAACTCCGGCTGAATATAAATTATTCCATATTCTAGGTGCCGATGCCGTAGGTATGTCTACCGTTCCCGAAGTGATTGTTGCCAATCATTGCGGAATTAAGGTATTCGGTATTTCTGTTATCACAGATTTAGGAGTAGAGGGAAAGATCGTGGAAGTAACGCACGAAGAAGTCCAGAAAGCAGCCGATGCCGCCCAACCGAAAATGACAACTATCATGCGTGAACTTATCAACCGTGCCTAAACATTAAAATCGATTTATGAGAACTGAAATAGCTACTCTTGGTGAGTTCGGTCTGATTGACCGCCTCACCGAGGGAATTAAATTAGAAAACGAATCCAGTAAATACGGAGTAGGTGACGACGCTGCTGTCCTCTCTTACCCTTCAGAGAAGCAAGTATTGGTGACTACCGACTTACTAATGGAGGGTGTACATTTCGACCTGACTTATGTCCCCTTGAAACATCTGGGATACAAAGCTGCCGTAGTCAACTTTTCCGACATTTATGCCATGAACGGTACTCCCCGGCAGATCACGGTTTCTATCGCCCTTTCCAAACGGTTCAGCGTAGAGGACATGGATGATCTTTATGCCGGTATCCGTCTGGCCTGCCAACAATATAATGTTGATATCGTAGGAGGTGATACGACTTCTTCCCTTACAGGACTTGCTATCAGCATTACTTGTATCGGCGACGCAGACAAAGATAAAGTGGTCTACCGCAATGGAGCCAAAGAAACCGACCTGATTTGTGTCAGCGGGGATCTAGGTGCCGCCTATATGGGGCTACAACTTCTTGAACGTGAAAAGGTTGTACTGAAAGGCGAAAAAGATGTCCAACCGGATTTCTCCGGCAAGGAGTATCTACTGGAACGCCAACTTAAGCCGGAAGCCCGTAAAGATATCATTGAGAAACTTGCTGCCGCCAATATCATCCCGACTTCAATGATGGACATCTCCGATGGCTTATCATCCGAATTAATGCATATCTGCAAACAGAGTAATACCGGCTGTCGCATATACGAGGAGCACATCCCCATTGATTACCAGACTGCTGTCATGGCCGAAGAGTTTAACATGAACCTAACAACTTGTGCCATGAACGGAGGCGAAGACTACGAGCTTCTTTTCACCGTACCTATCGCCGACCACGAAAAAGTTTCGCAAATGGAGGGTATCCGCCTCATCGGACATATCACCAAACCAGAACTTGGCTGTGCCTTGATAACCCGTGACGGACAAGAGTTCGAACTGAAAGCCCAAGGTTGGAATCCGCTAAAGGAGGATAAATAGAATATTCCGGTTAACAGCAAAAATATTTTCAATTCATATAACACTGATAATAAGCAAACTAACTTTTTATCAGTGTTTTTTATTACCGGAAGCCTTGCAGATTCCAAAAGTTTCACTACCTTTGCAACCGCAATCAAGCAAGGTGCCATAGCTCAGTTGGTAGAGCAAAGGACTGAAAATCCTTGTGTCCCCGGTTCGATTCCTGGTGGCACCACCAAAAAGCTTTTCAATTTTAGAAAACCCTTGAATTAGAGATAGTTCAAGGGTTCTTTTTTTACCCTCGCTACGCATTTCATTACATATTTGTGAAGTTGGATTTTGCCAATTCAGTGGCTTTTTTTAAGGCTTTGAAAAAAGCCATAAACACGCACCATATTTCATTGTTTTTCAACCATTTGTCAACATCAATCTCCGGTGTAAAAAAGTAATTTTGCACACATGGCCGAATGAGCTTGAAATTGTGAAAGAAGTTTAAAACTACGGAATGTCCCATCAGAATGAAAAAAAGGAATCGAACCCGGGATACCAAAGGCAATTCGAACCTGGGAAAATGGGATTTTTATGGCTTTTCTATGGCTTTTCCACAAGCCGCTCAAAAAAGCCACCGAATTTAACACTTCGTCTCACCTCCTCATGCCATCCGGTTTTGACGAAACAATTGGATGTAACACTTCTAAAAAACAAAAGTGATGAAACAAGGAACAATGAACATTCTTTTTTTCGTGCTCAAAACGAAATTGTTGAAAAACGGTGAGGCGCCCGTACTGATGCGGATAACCATCAACGGAGACTATGACGACGCACGTATCCAAAGAAGCGTGCCTCTGAACTTATGGAACGCGGCCAAAGGATGCAGCAAAGGCAGGGACAGGGCATCCGTCGCATTGAACACCTATATTGCGGAATTACATGCCCGTGCCCTTGAGAAACACAAGGAACTGGTATTGGAACAGGCTCTGATTACCCCGAAACTAATCCTGAAACGAGTTTTCGGAAAAGATACCGGAATGCGTACGCTGCTCGGCACCATGCAGGAAGGCATCGAGGAAATGGAAAGCCTGGTGAATATAGACTATTCCCCTGTCACCATTAACCGATATAAGAATGTGGTGAAGAAATTGCGGCAGCTTATCCCCTCCTATTATGGCAAGGAGGACATCACCTTCCACGAATTGACACCGGAGTTCATCCGTGCGTTCGACATCTACCTGAAAACGGAAGGAGGCTTGTGCCGGAACACGATAGTCCGCTACATGAAATGCTTCAAGAAATTCACCAATATGGCATTGGCAAAGGAATGGATGCGTAAGAATCCCTTTTACGGTTATAAGATGGAGCAGGACGAGACCGATCCGGTATTCCTGACCTACGACGAGCTACAGGCCGTCATAAAGAAAAAATTCGCGGTTCCCCGGCTTGAACTGGTCAGGGATATCTTTGTCTTTGCCTGCTTCACCGGCCTGGCGTTCTCCGATGTAGCCGGCCTGAACAATGAGAATCTGGTGCAGGACAATCTCGGGGACTGGTGGATAAGGAAGGGAAGGGTCAAGCTGGAGCGCCGCAGAAAAGCGTCTTCCATCAGCAACATCCCGCTGCTGCCCGTTCCCCTGGCCATATTGGAAAAATACAGGGAACACCCGGTCTGCATAAAGAAAGGATGCTGCCTGCCTGTCTTATGCAACCAGAAAATGAACAGCTACCTCAAGGAAATCGCCGATTTCTGCGGCATAAAGAAAAACCTGACCACGCACGTTGCCAGGCACACTTTCGGGACCACCGTCACGCTCGCCAACAATGTACCCTTGCAGGACGTGTCCGTCATGCTCGGACATGCTTCCACACGCATGACGCAGCATTATGCGCGGGTCATGAACAGCAGCCTGAAAGAGGCGATGAACAATGTGAAGGAACGTCTGGAATGGTAAATATGCAACCGGCCCGTCATTGAAGGTATCTGAAAAGGATACCTTCTTTTTGTTATACTGTCTGTTATCCATTTTCTCTGGAAAACATCTTTGGTCTTCATAATCATCCTGTACTGGCGAAATAATTCATCATGGACACTACATATCCAAGTAACGGTATCAGTACACCGATTACATATACCATAGCGTACCCCAAAAGGACGAGAGGTAATATTTTACGGTAAAGACCGGCGATGACAAGAAATATAAACAAAAAGCAAGAACCATAAACTCCTATTTGAAAACCGGGTATCAATTCATAAACGGGTACGGGCTCGGGGTTAAGCATGGCTCCGGCCACAATGGAATAAAGACTTGCCAACAATATAAACAATGGATACAGGCAGCTCTTAAAAATCCCGGGATCGTTTCTTTTACAATAGAGAATTGTTTGGATATCACTCCTAAGAAACTCAATACCCAGCAAGAAAGCTACCATGACACCCGTATCAAAAGCAGAGAATATATTCATTTCAATCAATCACCTTTGACGCGAAGATATGTATTTATTCCGGAATGCCATGCCTTCGCTTGTTCTACG
>OGKF01001246.1_pt1 | contig 11813 bp, 13 predicted proteins | sample 1572391 | NCBI WGS metagenome assembly OGKF01 (sample SAMEA2582095, study PRJEB24529) | metagenome | biome: Human gut stool | place: China | collected 2011
TAGATTATTAAGGTCTGTACCTGACAACCGATTGCACTTCTATCTTGAACTTGCGCAATAAGGAACCTTTACCTGCTCTTCTCCACCATAATAATAAGCATTAATATCTTTTAGCTCATCATTAATCAACGAGACATCAGGCAGAAATGCATTCTTGTATTCACCATTTGTATCAAATATTATAATATGCGCATTTAACAACTTTTTATCCTTATACTTAAATCTAAACAAATTACGTAAAAGAGATGTCAATGTACATGATTTTCCTGATCCCGTATTCCCCAATATTGCTGCATGTTTTACAAAAAATTGATCTGGACATATTTTAACCTTATAATTTTGAAAAGCTGGCGATGTCCCAATTGGTAAATAGAAATCATTTTGATAATCGATTTCACCATCTTCTTTTTTATTATCAAATATTTGATCTAAATCTTCTTCAGTAACATACCATACAGGATTATCTAAGGAAGGAAAGCTATAAACACCTTGTATAAAACCATCTTTACCTTCTTTTTGTGTAATAGTTCCGAGCATGGTTGCAGAAATATATCGAGAAGACGAGGGTAAAAGTATACTTGCTTTAGTATTATCTAGTTCAACTTCTTCTTTCATTGTAACTCTTGTAATTAACGCTACAATTCTATCGGCACCAACAGGAATTATTAAATATGAATTTATACGAGCAATTTCATATATATCTTTCATTCCACTTTTAAAGGTTCCTTTAATATCTTCATCTATTTTGATAAATACACGGAAATTATCAACAGATAAAACACGACCAATTATTCTATTTTGACTCATTCTATCACCTATTTAATTGTTTCATCGCTTTTGTTATTGTCTTGATACAATCTGTTCATTGTTTCAGCAATCACTATTTGCTCATTTTCTTCATACAAATCAGGCATTATATTTTTTACAAATCCTACAAATGTTGATATATTGGCATCTTCTTCATTTAAGACTATTATCCTAGGATCGTTTAAATCTTTAAGCTTTTTTATCTCTGGATTTGTTATATAATTTACAATAATTAATGTAAAAGAAGGTATTGACAATGCCTGATAAATGATATCATTAATATGTTCATCATAAAAAGAGTATCCTATACAAAATAATACTGACTGTTGTTGTATGATAGCCTGTGAAAACTGTCTAAATAGTTCTGAATAAGGCAAATCCAAAGTAAATGTTTTTTTGCTGACACATGGATATATAATAATTTGATTATCAATAGAAGGCACGAAATCCCCATTTAATGTAATTTCACTTATTCCATAAACATTGGACGGTGTTGGTTTGGTTGAAACCCAAGATAAAGATCCATGCATTTTATAATACTTTAAGACTTTTTCTGCTCTATGGACTTTTCCTGAAACACTTTGTCCCGGATAATATATATCATAATCATAAACTTCTGGCCGAAAGCAACGATTATGTATACCCATAAAACCATTAATATATTGAACACCTAAATTATCTAATGCATAATCAAATGCCATATCATAGTTTGTTGTAAATAAGTTGATACGTCTTAAATTATTAGGCCTTTGTAACAATTTCTTTATAAACCTTTCATGATAATAATATCTATTTTCATTTAATTTTTCATCACTTTTATAGGATTCATTTATATTGGTTTTTTGAGTATCGCAATTCTCAAAAAGCCATTTTTGCATATCAACAATTTTATTATTTATGCCACAAATGTCTATATTTTTTTTCTCTCCAAGATACCTGTCTGCTTGAAGACAATTGAACAGATCTTCATACGACGGTTCTGCTCCATCACCAAAATATTTTTCTATTTCAACTTTACAAATTTTTTTTAATTCATCTGGTACTTTTCGAATAATTGGTGCACCTAAATGAAAACTTGTTCCTGCACCAGCTAAAACGCTTACATTATCTAATTCAAGATATTTCTTAATTCTAAGCTTAATTTCATTGATATCCATATCATTTATTGTTGCCATAGTATTATAAATTATTTAATATTAACTTTGATAATAAGCCATTACGTAATTTAATAAGATTTTTAATTTCACGATCATTATTTATTATCTTATCATCTATAGGCTTTACTATATTTTGGAACTTTATAATTATATCAAGATCTGGAATAATAATATCAAGATTATTAAAATCAGATTTGCTTATTGAACCAAAAACTGTACCATTATCATTAAATTGTTTAATTTCATCTAATAAAGATTTAAGTTTATAATAAGTGTACGAGTAATAAGCTAAATTATCTTTTTTATATTTAAAAGCAGCCAATCCCCGTCCTATACAACATTTTTCTATTGCCATGTTTTGAGCACCAACAGGAGCTCTTACACTAATAAGTGTATCTTTTTCTTCTGCAATACGAGTAGGCTCTGTGGTAAAAATACGTCTTGTAGGAAATCTAAATCCAAAATCAGCATTACCTTGATACATTGGTATCCCTTTTTCTTCTTCGTTAAAACTTTCACCTTTTGGTGATTGACCCATAATAAAATTAAATTCATCACCCAATTTACCTTCTTTCCATTCATCTTTTGCATCCTCAATAAACCATTTACGGAAAAGAGTTTCTGCCATTGCTTCAAGAGTTTCGTTCTCACGATGAAGCAAATCTATTTTATCATCTAAAGAACCGAGAATAGAGGCTATGCGCTTTTGTTCTGAGAGCAAAGGTATAGATATATTTAATTCATAAACATGATTTCTGTTTAATGATGGGACTGCACTACCTGTATTAAATTGGGTAAAATCAATCGTTTGTAAAAGATAATAGACAAACTTTTCATCATTTCCATGAAAATCTTTTACGTATAAGACAGTATTATGTGCCCAAAAATTACCTTTATAAAATTTCGGTACACCGATATTACCACTACGTCCTATTGTAATTCCCGGACCTTCTGTAGTATATTGATCATGATATCCGATTATTCCATTTGACCCTGCAACTGGTATTTCCCCATTTTTCATTTTTGATCTCGGCAAATCATATCCTCGCTGAAGTGTTATTATCTCTCCCAACTTATATTCTTTCCATTCACCCATACTCACATAATTAAAATATTATTCCAAGAAGTCCAAACACGAATGCCATAGCGATAGAAAACCAAGTTGCCCATTGTTGCTTTGAGAAACGAATTTCTTCTTCTGATTTAAAATTATTCTTAACCAATGTTCTCAGTTCTTCGTTTACAGAAAATGCTACGTTAAATATACTTCCGATATGAAGCTCATTATCTGTAAATGTGCACGGCCAATATTTTTGAGGATTAGAAGCGTCGAACCAATTCTCATTTCGGTCAGCAAGACAGATAACCTCGTTGTCATTAACAGAAATAAATTCCGGTCTAAGCCTTTTTGATTTTTTCGCACCGATAACTAAAATATCGTCAGTAACAAAAGGAATCATCGTTATGTATTTCTTCTTAATTAAAGTGTCTATAATAGAAAGCAGCCCTGCGACATACCCCAAGCCGTTTCTGTCGAACCATTCTTCATAGATATCCTTTCGCAGAAATATGATATTTTTATCATAATGCTGCACTATGCCAATGCCTCTTTTCTCCAGCAACCGGCTCTTATTGAGTACGTCTGCCAAAGACTGGGCTTTGCCGTCGTATTTTACGATAGCCCGTATAAATTCTTTCTCTGTCTTATTTAAGTTCATACACCTTCTTACACAAACTGCATAAAATATAGTTACTATCTATAGCTCCAACAAAAGTCCTTTCGTTTTAAGTTCTTCTTTCACATGTTCTTTCCAAATATCAAGGAACATATTATACCATTCCTTTTCTGCTTTTTTCTGATTATCAGATAAATTAAATGACATATCTATATTCTTTTCAGTAAGCTGCTTTATACATTCTGTTCCTTGTTCCAGGATAGTATTAGACAATTTAATTGCTATTCCGTTATTAATATAATTAATTGCGAATGCGGACAATGTTGTTCCAGCAAGCCAATATGGTAGTTCATCTTTAGCTTTATTAATTTCAGAAGCGATGTTTGCCCATCCTATTGTCGCAACAATATTATATAATACAGGAGAAGAATTTCCAATACTGGCAATACTTTTAAAGACATCGTACGGGTTCGGATATTGTTCTCTATCAACTTTATAAAGACTGTTCATAATTATACCATTCTTATAAACACCAGTTGTTAAGTATTTCTTAATAACTGACTTTTACTATAAGTCATTATCTTTATTCTTTTTTTTAGGTAGCTTTGAAGTATCTTTCAAGATATGTTTATCCTCTTTTGCAACTCTACGTTCTACCTTCTTTATATTCTCTGCCGGTGGAAGATTTTCAGGTTTAATGCCTCTCTCCAACAACATGCCACGGACGCTTGTATTATTTTGAACATGTTCGTTTGTTATAGGTCTCTCGCCTCTTAAATCTTTTTGTTCAACATTGTAATTTGTCATTTCTGTAGCCAGATTCTTTGCAGCAATAGTCAATGTTGGCAAATGGTCTGCAAGAGGCCCACTTTTAACGCCAAGACGATTTTTCATTTGCTCTGTAGTAAGTCCGCCAAACAAAGCCGTATCTCCTTTCGAACGTATTCTGGCAAATCCTTTGTCATCAACTCCCCTTTCATAGATATTTTTACTTAATTGTTTTTCTGAATTTTTTAACCTTTCGCGTGTTTCTAATCGTGATAAGAGCTGTAATCTTTCTTCAATTAGTTCTACTTTACGGGTTTGAACGGCAAAATAACTTTGGGCGAATGCTATTTCTTCTTTTTTGGGATCTCCATTTTGTGCAATCAAATAGCAGGCATATCTTGTCAACATAAAATCGTTGACAGGTCTGTTGGTTCCACTTCCTATAGGTACCATTTTCGTGACCTCACGAAAATGGTCGTCGACATTGACATTCTGAGATTTACAAGATGCGATAGCACGTGAGATAGCCAATGAGAAATTTTCCCATCTAGAATAGCCGAGAACTTTCTGAAGTTCACGAGCATACCATACTTCCATCGTCTCATTATTATCATCTAAAGTTTCCTTTACAATAGAATCAAATAATGATTTATATTGATTTATCTTCTTTATATCCATATCTTTCAGATTTTTATTGATGCCAGACTTTCCATAATAAGTTTATTCAAACGTTCCTCTTCTTTCAGCTGCCCCTCAAACTCCGCTTTCAGTGCAGTGAAACGTTCTTCAAAGTTGAAATCGTCTTCTTCATCCGGCAAACCTACATAACGGCCTGGAGTGAGCACATAGTAGAGCTCTGCAACGCGCGATAACGGCACTGACGCACAGAAGCCTGCCTCGTCTTGATACTTGCCTCCTTCTTTACGCCAATTATGATATGTGTCTGAAATCAGCTTTATGTCATCAGCAGAGAACTCACGTGTGCGGCGGTTATAGAAATTGAGTCCGCCACCTTCTGTACCGATCCATAGGTTGCCGTTCTTATCTTCAATGGCGTCTATAAACAATATCTCCTGGCTGCGCTCGCGGAAATGTCCGTCAGCATGTCTGTTACGGCTCATGAACCATAAAGAAGCCGGAATCTGAGTGTTGAGAAACAGTTTTGTAGGAAGGTTCACGATGCAATCAACAAGTCCGGCATCAACACGTGATTTACGGATGTCGCCCTCGCCGCCTATTTTTGATGTAAGCGCACCCTTAGCCAAGACGAAACCGGCCTGCCCGTTAGGTGCAAGATGATAGATGAAATGTTGTATCCATGCAAAGTTTGCACTGCTCACTGGTGGTGTTCCGTACTGCCATCGCCCATCGTTGCGCAGCAGGTCGCCGCTCCAGTCGCTGTCATTGAAAGGCGGGTTTGCCAAGACATAATCTACTTTTACGTCGCGGTGGGCGTCGTTAAGGAACGAGCCTTCGGTGTTCCATTTCACTTGTGATGAGTCTATGCCGCGTATGGCAAGGTTCATCTTGCACAATCGCCATGTTGTCTGGTTACTCTCCTGTCCGTAGATAGATATATCATCAACCAAGCCCTGATGCTCCTTGACAAACTTCTCGCTCTGTACAAACATTCCGCCAGAACCACAACAGGGGTCGAGCACACGGCCCTTATAAGGTTCAAGCATATTGACAAGCAGCTCCACAACGCATCGCGGAGTATAGAACTGTCCACCCTTCTTGCCTTCAGCCAGCGCAAATTCGCCAAGGAAATATTCAAACACATGTCCCAGCAGGTCGGCGCTGTTGGTAGATGCGTTGAGAGTGCAGTTGCCGACCAAATCTATAAGTTCGCCCAAACTGGTAGGGTCAAGATTAGGACGGGCAAAAACTTTTGGCAAAACACCTTTTAGTGACGGGTTGTCTTTTTCTATTGCATCCATAGCCCCGTCGATAATCTTACCTATCATCGGGTCCTTAGCCTTTGACACCAACGTGCTCCAACGGGCTTCAGCCGGAACATAAAACACATTTTCGGCCTTATACTCCTCACGGTCTTCAGGGTCGGCACCAAGACTCACCTCATCTTTCAGCCTGTTATATAAATCTTCGAACGAAACAGAAATATATCGCAAGAATATTAATCCCAGCACAACATGCTTATACTCAGCAGCATCAACACTCTTACGCAATTTGTCTGCTGCTTTCCAAAGCTGTTTTTCCAAAGGTTCGTTAACTGTTTGTTTTTTCTTTGCCATAGCATCTAATTTATTGTTTTGCGATGTCGCACACCTTTAATGAATGCAGAATAATGCAGCAACTTTATCAAGATACAACATATCCAACTAATGATGCACAACTATAAACACGACTGACCATCTTTTATGTCTTTTCTATCAGTCATATTTACTTTTACTTATTCAACAACACTGAAACAGACAGGACAATGTTTCTACTGGTCTGTTGTCTGGTTGAATTTATCGCAAAGTTATCTTTTTTATTCTGAATGGTAAAATATTTCATAAAAATTATTTTTTAACATATTCAAAACGCATCAAAAATAGCTTTAAACAGACTATTTAGCGCATTTATGCCATTACTTCATAGCATAGAAACCTTATTTCATAATAATAGAACAAGGCGGATCTCTATAGATGTATTCGACGTTATGGAACAATACGTCTATATTTGACTACAATAAAAATAAAAGATCCGTTTACGGCTCCCCCAGCGCCTCAACAATCTCTTTTACCTCGGCGGGTGTCCATGTGCGCGACTTGCCGCTGCCTAGCGTCTCGAGACGGGCGGTGAGACCGGGACTTAGGGCTATCCACTGACGGAGCTTGCGGTAGGCGGCACCGGGAGTCAGTGTGGGACAATAAAGCTGAGCTAGTTCTGTGCGGCCATAGGCGCGAATCCTGAATTCAATCTGTGTCTGTGTATCTTTCATGATATTTATGTTTTTGTTTGTTATCCTAATTTATTTTGCTTACGCCATCCGGCTTAATCATAAAACAACTTTTGTTGACATTATAATATTATATAGCCGGACGCTTATCTTATGCAGAGATAATGCAAATCGGGAGCAGAAGCATCAAGCTCGCTTGAATGTTATGCCGAGATGCAGATTATCTTATTGCAAAGATAACACATCTTGAAAGAGAATGCAAATTTTAACACGCTAGACATCACGCTAGATATTTACAATAAACTGATTTTCAAATCATTACAAAGCTAACAAATCAGCGCAATGTAAAGATTTAAGAACATTGACATGGTGAGTCAGCTAAGATCAAATCAAATTTGGCGACATCAAAAAATAGAATAAATTTTGACAAGTCCAAAAAACTGAAAGGAAAATCATGGATTATGATTAACATAAACGCAAAAAGAATACAGATTAAAGAATAACTGTAAGCAAAATCATGTGTATTGGTTTCAAATCATTAACCTATCGTTTACGGGTCGCAAATGGGCCACTTTTGATGCAAAAGTGGGCCGTTTTTTAATCGTAAACCAATATGTTTTCTGACGAAAGTGAATAAAGAAAAGAGAAAAGTGAAAAATCCAATTGCTGAGTTGTCTTATAGCAACAAGGCATTTGACTTTAACTCCTAGCCAACTTGTTGGCGATAACTACTCTAACTCCTTTAACTCCCCTCTTACAAAAAATGCAGCACTATTTTACGACAAACAAAAAAGGGCGGCCGAGAATGTCGGCTGCCCTAGGATGAAGCATTTATTACTATAATGATTAACCATAAATCCACATTAAGCCTAAATCTCGGCGAACGCCTTTTTGAGACGTCCGATGAAATCATCGGCCATGGATTTGGTGAAGCACAGGGGCGGAAGAAGACGGAGAATGTTTGTTGAGGCACAGCCCGTGAAGCAGTGCTGGGTGTAAACAAGATTCTGACGCAGCGCCTTGTGAGGCATGTCGAGGTCGATACCTATCATGAGGCCACGGCCACGCACGTCGGTGATGCGCTTCTCCGTAGCCTGTAACTCTTTCAGCTTGGCCATGAGATACTCGCCTGCCTCATGCGCATTGTCTACAAGATGCTCGCTCTCAATAACGTCGAGCACGGCAAGAGCTGCTGCACATGCCAGATGGTTGCCGCCAAATGTTGTTCCGAGCTGTCCGTATTCAGGCTTGAAGTCGGGCGAAATAAGTACGGCACCCATGGGGAAGCCGTTGCCGATGCCTTTGGCCACGGTGATAAGGTCGGGACGTATGCCGAGCCACTGATGAGCGAAGAACTTGCCCGAACGGCCGTAGCCGCATTGTATCTCATCGCATATCAGCACGGCACCATACTTGCGGCAGGCTGCCTGAAGTCCCTTGGCAAACTCCTCAGTGGCAAGCTTTATGCCGCCCACACCCTGTATGCACTCAATGATGCAGGCGCAGACGTCGCCCTTAGCCAATTCGCGCTCCCATGCCTCAAGGTCGTTAAGAGGAAGATAAGTTACGTGATTGTTGGCATTGATGGGCGCGATAATCTTAGGATTGTCAGTCGCTTCAACGGCAAGCGAGGTGCGTCCGTGGAACGCCTTTGAGGCAGACAGCACACGCGTGCGTCCCGTCTTAAACGAAGCCAGCTTCAGCGCGTTCTCGTTAGCCTCGGCTCCGCTGTTGATCAGGAACAGCTGATAGTCGTCGTAGCCGCACGCCTTGCCAAGTCTTTCGGCAAGCTGACGCTGAAGGTCGTTGATTACAGAGTTGCTGTAAAATCCGAGAGCGTTGAGCTGCTCTGTGAGTTTCTCTACATAATGCGGATGGCAGTGGCCAATGCTTATAACGGCATGACCGCCATAAAGGTCGAGATACTCCTGTCCCTTGTCGTCCCAAACAGAACAGCCACGACCTTTTACTATGTTAATGTCGAATAATGGATAAACGTCGAATAAATTCATTTTTTTAAGTTAAGAGTGAAGAACGAAGAGTGAAGAAACAACGTTCGACGTTAGTCAATTCAATTGCTTTGTTATGATTGATTCACCTCGTTTTTCACCATATTATTTATTATTTCTTTGTTTTGCCGTTTTTACTGATGCCACCAATATGGCAGTCAGTTCGTTGCAGTCTTGCAACATACTTTCGGCTTCCTTGTCATTGATAAAATCAGTATCTCTAAGAAGATTTAACCAATAAAAAGTTTCATTACATTCTTTCAATGCTATTGACAGTTTATTTATGAAGTCTGAAGAACTTTGAGCGAATTCAGCTTCTCTCACCAATGCGCCAATTGCCGTACCAGAGCGAAGCACCTGGTTGGTAAGCGCATATTCCTTTGCAGAACATTTGATATACTTCACCATATTAACAATACGTATCGAGAATTCATAACTTTTCCGATGTAAAGGTGAATCGCTACGATTATATTCGCTTATTATTTTATTTCCCATGCCATTATGTGAATTAAGCTATTGAATTCTTCACTCTTCGTTCTTCACTCTTCACTTAAAAAGCCGTTGGTTTTAATCTTAGTCCTTCTGTCTCGTCAATGCCGAACATGATGTTCATGTTCTGCACGGCCTGACCTACGGCACCTTTAAGGAGATTGTCTATGCATGAAGTGATGAGAAGCTTGTTGCCGAATTTATCGCAGTGAACGAGGCACTTGTTGGTGTTTACTACCTGCTTCAGATCGATGGACTTGTCGACATAATGAGTGAAGGGGGCGTCCTTGTAGAACGACTTGTAGCCCTCTATTATCTCATCAGCCGGAGCATCGGTCTTCACTACGCAAGTGGCGAAGATGCCGCGGGCGAAATCACCGCGATAAGGGATGAAATCAATGTCCGAATCGAAACTGTTCTGGAGCTGTTTGAGCGATTGCTTGATTTCGGGTACGTGCTGGTGCTCGAAAGCCTTGTACACACTCAGGTTGTTGTTGCGCCAGCTGAAGTGGCTCGTAGCTCCCGGCTTGACGCCCGCACCGGTGCTGCCGGTGATGGCATTCACCATAATATCGCCGTTCAGCATCAGATGCTTGGCAAGCGGAAGCAGGCCCAACTGGATGCAGGGGGCGAAGCAACCGGGGTTGGCAACATGCTTTGCCGTGCAGGTGGCACGGCGGTTCAGCTCGGGAAGGCCGTAGATGAAGTCATGGTCGTCGCTTTTGATGCGATAGTCCATGGAGAGGTCGATTATCTTCAGGTCTTCCGGTACGTTGTGGCTTTCCATGAATTTTCTGGTGTCGCCATGCGCCGTGCAGAAGAAAAGCACATCGATTTCGTCCAACGGAAGTTCGTCGGTAAACGTTAAATCCGTCTCTCCGTACAACCCTTCGTGTACGTCGGTTATTTTGTTGCCGGCATTGCTCGAGCTGTTTACGAATACGATTTCCGCTTCGGGATGGTTCAGTAACAGGCGTATCAGTTCGCCTGCCGTGTATCCGGCTCCGCCGATGATTCCTACTTTAATCATTTCTATAATATCTATTGGATTCTTCTGGTATGATAATCAATAATATAATGTATATAATTACACCTGCAAAAGCAGTAAAGACGGTAGCGAACGTATAAACGATGCGTACTAAAGATACGTCAAGTCCGAAAAAAATTGCCAGTCCTGCACATACACCGGAAAGTATTCTTCCGGTTCGGGGACGTGTCAGTTTCCGTTTCTTGTCCGTCATTTAGATTTTCTCGTCTTTGTGATTTGAATAATATGCACGCAGTGCCGTGGAGGTTACTTTGATGAATCCCTTGGCATCTTCTGCCGTCCAGCCTTTCTGCATTTCGCCGTATTCGCCGAACTTGTTTTTCACAAGGTCGTCCTTGCTTTCTACACCTACGGTAGAGAAGCAGAGTGGGTGAAGCTCGAGGATAGCCGTACCGTTTACGTTGCGTTGCGAGGATTCCAGCATGGCTTCGATGTCGCGCATTACCGGTTCCAGATATTGGCTTTCGTGCAGGAACATGCCGTACCAGTTGGCTACCTGGTCCTTCCAGTATTGCTGCCATTTGCTCAAGGTATATTTCTCCAGGAACTTGTGTGCGCCGATAATCAGCATGGGTGCGGCAGCTTCGAAGCCTACACGGCCTTTGATACCGATAATCGTGTCGCCTACGTGCATGTCGCGGCCGATGCCGTATGCTGCACCGATCTCTTCCACTTTCTGGATGGCTTTGATGGGATCGTCGAATGTCTCGTCGTTCACGGCTTTTAGTTCCCCCTTCTCAAAAGTGAGGCGCAACTGCTCGCTGCCCTCTTTGGTGCAGTGTTTCAGGTAGGCGCTTTCGGGCAATCCTTGTGCAGAATCCAGAATCTCACCACCACAGATGGAGGTGCCCCACAGACCCACGTTATAGGAGTATTTCAGTTTGGTGAAGTCGGCGGCAAAACCCTGTTGGTTTAGGTAGTCAATCTCCTCCTGACGGCTCAGTCCCATGTCCC
>OGKF01001275.1_pt1 | contig 11640 bp, 10 predicted proteins | sample 1572391 | NCBI WGS metagenome assembly OGKF01 (sample SAMEA2582095, study PRJEB24529) | metagenome | biome: Human gut stool | place: China | collected 2011
TTGGTGACGATGCCGATCAGGATGTTATTGCCGTCCACGACCGGGATGCCGCCGATCTTGTTCTCACGCATCAGGTTCAGGGCGTCGCCGACGGTATTCTCCTTGGAGATGGTCACCGGATCGTAGATCATGCCGTTCTCGGCGCGCTTCCCCTTGCGGACCTGCGCGGCCTGCTCGGCGATGGTCATGTTCTTGTGGATCACGCCGATTCCTCCTTCCCGCGCCAGGGCGATGGCCAGCGGCGCTTCGGTTACCGTGTCCATGGCGGCGGACACAATGGGGATGTTGAGTTTGATATTTCGCGAGAAACGGGTCTGAATATTGACCTCTCGCGGCAACACTTCCGAATAGGCGGGTATAAGCAGCACATCGTCGAACGTAAGTCCTTCGGGTTGCACCTTCTCATTGATAAAAGACATAGGAGTGAGATTTTGTTGCCTGCAAAAGTAATCATAATTTTTGGATTATTTTTCGTACACGCCCCGAATTTCCAAAAAATCGGCTCCACAGCAAGAAAAACATCCTTACAGCAGGGCGACCGTTTCAAAATCACGGGCATCAAGCCACCACGACGCTGCCGAAGCGTATTGTTTGCCTCTGGGGAGCGAGGTCTCGGCATCCAAGTATCACCTTTTTCAAAAAACGATTCCCGTATGAAATTTTATTACAATTCTATCGTTTAATTAATATAGTGCGCTTGATTTTAAGTTTTTACTTCATAAAAATATAGGCGGCGCATCGGCAAACTATCGTCCTGCAAGCCGAATCACCGAAAAGATACATGATACGTTAGACACTCTTCTATCATGAAAAGAATTCTGCTTTTTATTACGGCAACGCTTTTGCTCGCCTCCGGAACCTCCTGCTCGGACGACAATACCAATTTCGATCCGATCGGTGACGAACTGGGAATTCCTTATAAAGATGGTCACGATGTCTATGGCGTGGAAGTTTGGGAAGAAACATCAGTAATTCTTACAAACTATTATTCCTTAATTGAAGAAATCATTCAAGAAAAAACAGCAAAAATCCAATCAATCTGGTGGCTTTCTCCTGCCAAAGAAAAGTGTAATGTCCGTTGGAACTGTTCGGCTCCTATTATGGGGAAAACAGATCATTCATCCTCATATATAATCAATCCCGATTACAATATGAATTCATCGCAAATTACGATTGACTTAACAGATGTAACGGACAATTTTACCGTCGAAGCAATTGTTTCCATTGGGAATCTATCCATACGTCGATTCCAAACTATCCCAATTGTGACAAATGAGATTCGATGCGATGCATTTTATTACACCTTCGGGACACCACTCATGCAATTAGAAAATAATATAGACAATGAAAATACACTCAACTCTGATATATTAAAGGCGACCTATTATGCAAGAACTCGTCCGGTCAATTTTCTCGGATTTACGAATTTACCGGGACAAAGATTAGAAAAATTATACTGCACGGCCACAATTGCAGATCCGAATCCTCTACATGATTTACAATATGCGTGCAAGATATGTTTATCTCCTGAAGAACCGGAATTTGAATTACAAAGCGGATCGGAGAATGTATATCGCGTTCTGAATCCCCAACAGTGGGAAATCAACGGTTTGCTCTGCACACTCGAAAATACGACCTGGCAACAGTTAGGTGCTTCAGAAAATACGGACGATACAGAATTTGCATGTTTAACTATCAAGAAACTATAAAAAGAGAGGAAAATATGAACTGCACCCCAAAAGTTGGACATAACTTTTGGGGTGTTTTATGAAGTACAGTTATGAGGAGAAATTAACAGCAGTTTTGTCTGTTGTCAGAGGGCAACATTCCGTATCGTCCGCCTCCAAGCATTTTGGAATAAGCTATACGCCTTTGTCGCGTTGGATTGCGCGTTATAAAGAGTTCGGCGAAGCAGGTCTTCGTATACGGCAATATACTTACAGCGGCGATTTTAAGTTGTCAGCTATCAGGCACATGCACGAGAATCACTTATCTTTAACGGAAACAACGGCAAAGTTCGGTATTTACAATGAGAGTACGCTGAGCAAATGGGAGCGTATCTATTATGAAGAAGGTGAATCCGGTCTTTACCGTGATAATCGGGGTAAGATGAGAACCAAACCTAATAAACAGGAACTACAACCACAGGAAGAAAATGACTTGCGAGTCGAAAACCAACGTCTTCGCGCCGAGGTTGCTTACTTAAAAAAATTGAGGGTCTTAGTCGAGGAACGCATCGTCCGCGAGAACGGGAACGGGCAAAAGCCATCGAAGAACTAAGACCGGAACATACCCTTCCCACGCTATTGGAAGTTACGGGGATGGCGCGTAGTACGTTCTATTATCATCTGAAGCAGTTAAAGTTCCCCAATAAATACAAACAAGAGAAAGACAAAAAGTGTATGCAACCTCAACATAAACAATCCTTTTTTAAGAGTACAAAGATAAATATATTTTTGTTCTCGATTCAAAAAAGAAAATAACCGATTACGTACGTTCAAAAAATTATCCGTATAAATGAAAAACAATAGTACCATGAAAAATTTATCAAAATCCAATCTGCTGATTATCATTTTATTACTCTCGTCTTGCCGACAACAGCCCTTTACAGGAACAGTCCACATAATCCCCTACTCCAACCAAATCGCCATCGGAACTCAATATAGGCCGATAGGGAAAATTGATTTCGATATATACCGATCAAGGCATTTTGAGCCGACAAATTTCAGCCGAACACGAAATAACGGTTCTCAGTATAGAAGGATTCCCTCATGGCATATATTTCATCTCCATAGAAGGATACGATACAACATTTAAAATTGCTCTTTAATAAATCTTCCATAAACTATAAAGGCGGGAACATGCAATGTCTCGCCTTTTCTGTATCTGCTTTTTCGGAACAAAAATATATCCTATCTTTGCACGCATGAGTAAGAATGAGAATATTATAAATAAGGTTCTAATCATCGACGATGAACCACAGATAAGACAGTTATTAGCCCGCATTTTAGGGCTGGAAGGATATGAAGTTTTACAGGCAGGAGACTGTAAAGCGGCAGTAAAACAAATGGAGTATTCTCCCAATGTTATCTTATGCGATGTTTTTCTCCCCGACGGGAATGGTGTAGATTTCATAAAAACAATAAAAAAAATATCGCCCGAATCGGAAATCATTTTATTAACAGCTCACGGAAACATTCCTGATGGAGTGCAGGCGATTAAGAACGGAGCTTTCGACTATATCACCAAGGGAGACGATAACAATAAGATTATTCCTGTCGTTAGTCGCGCCATGGAGCAAGCTAAAAAGAATATAGGAGAAAAAGCAAAACCGGAAGAAGCGCATACCTATTCTTTTGAAACCATTAAAGGTAAGTCGAACTGCATGCAACAAACTGTCGCTTTAGCCCAGAAAGTGGCAGCGACTGATGTCACAGTATTGCTTACCGGAGAAACCGGAACAGGAAAAGAAGTCTTCGCGCAAGCTATCCATCGTAATAGCCTTCGTAAAGAGAATGCTTTTGTGGCGATAAATTGTTCCGCCTTTAGTAAAGATTTGCTTGAAAGCGAGATATTCGGCCATAAAGCCGGTTCATTTACCGGAGCGATGAAAGATAAGAAAGGTTTATTTGAAGTTGCTAATAATGGCACTATCTTTCTAGATGAAATAGGTGAAATGGCATTTGAATTGCAAGCTAAATTACTCCGTGTGCTTGAATCAGGAGAATATATAAAAATAGGAGACACGAAGCCCACGAAAGTAAATGTTCGTATTATCTCCGCCACCAATCGTGATTTGAAAAAAGAAATAGAACAAGGCAATTTCCGTGAAGACCTTTATTATCGCCTTTCCGTTTTTCAGATACATCTTCCTCCTCTCCGTGAACGTAAAGAAGATATCGAAATCTTAGCGAGAACTTTTATCCGGCTTTTTTCAAATAAACTGGGAAAACAAGTGGAAGGAATGACTCCGGAGTTCTTGACAGCTTTGAAAGCAGCTGATTGGAGAGGGAATATTCGTGAGTTGCGTAATGTGATAGAGCGCAGTATGATTATTTGTGATAAACAATTAACTTTGCAAGACCTTCCCATTGAAATACAAAACAGCCAGCAAGAAGAGCTTACTAGCAAAAATTATTCAGAATTTGAACTGGCTGCTATGGAAAAACATCACATCACTAAAGTTCTGCAATATACTAAAGGAAATAAGACTGAAGCCTCGCGTTTATTGAAAATAGGCCTGACCACGCTTTATCGTAAGATAGAAGAATACGGTATAAGCCTTTAATGAAAAACACTTAAAACTATTATGATATGAAATTATTCAGTTACACTCTAGGCCTGATGGCAAGTGCATTTTCGCCAACGGTTGCGATGACTGCAAACTTACAGCCCCAACAAGAACAGAAGGATAAACACCCCAATGTTATTTTGATAGTTGCTGATGATTTGGGATATGGTGACTTAAGCTGTTATGGTGCTCATCGCCTCCAAACTCCCGGAATGGATCGCATTGCCAATGAAGGCATTCGCTTCACACAAGGATTTTGTACAGCAGCAACTTCTACTCCCAGTCGTTATTCGGTAATGACCGGTAAATATCCTTGGAGCAATGTCGATGCTAAAATCCTTCCCGGAAATGCAGCCTTAATTATTGATACTCAAAAAATAACCTTTCCTAAACTGATGAAGCAGGCAGGTTATGTTACAGGTTCGGTCGGTAAATGGCATATCGGATTGGGAGACGGAAATGTAGATTGGAATAAAGAGGTCAGTCCCGGCGCAGCAGAAATCGGATATGACTATTCCTTTATTCAAGCAGCTACCAATGACCGCGTGCCCTGTGTTTTTCTTGAAAATGGAAAAGTCGTAGGGCTAGATCCTAATGATCCTCTTTATGTAAATTATCGGAAGAATTTTCCTGGTGAACCCACTGGAAAGAATAACCCTGAGCTACTTCGTATGCATCCTAGTGTAGGTCATGCAGGGTCTATTGTAAATGGAGTGCCTCGCATCGGTTTTCAGAAGGGAGGAAAAGCTGCTCAGTGGAAAGACGAAGAGATGGCAGAATTGTTCTTGAATAAAGCCAAGCAATTTGTAAATATCAACAAAGAGAAATCATTCTTTTTATATTATGGACTTCATCAACCACACGTGCCTCGTGTTCCAAACGAACGTTTTGTAGGGAAATCGGGTATGGGGCCTCGTGGAGATGCTATTTTGGAAGCAGACTGGTGTGTAAGTGAGTTTTTGAAAGAATTAGATAAGTTGGGATTAACGGAAAATACTATCGTGATTTTTACTAGCGATAATGGTCCGGTACTTGATGACGGATACAAAGATCAAGCAGAAGAGCTGGTAGGTGACCACAAGATTGCAGGTCCGTTACGTGGTGGTAAAACCAGTATGTTTGATGGCGGAACACGAATTCCGTTTATGCTACGTTGGCCGGCTCAGGTAAAACCGCAGGTTTCCGATGCCTTTATTTGTCAAATGGATTTGTTAGCATCATTCGCCGCATTATTGGGGCAGACTTATCCTGATCAATTGGACAGCGAAAATACATTAGATGCTTTTTTGGGTAAGAGTCAAGAAGGGCGTAAAGAATTGGTTATTGAAGGAATGTTTAATTATGCATACCGCCAAGGTGATTGGGCATTGATTCCTCCTTATTATAATCCATACAGTAAAGAAGATGGTGAATTTATCGGTTTAGGATACGGATATAAATTGTATAATCTGAAAGAAGATATTAGCCAGCAAAATAATTTAGCAGAGAAATACCCTGAATTATTAGGAAAATTAATCAACCGCTTTGAATATTTGAAAGGACATACAGATAAAGTGACTCGTTATTAAATTCTCTTTCTTATTAAAAAATGAAATGCCCCCCGAAAGTCAGATAAAAAACTTTCGGGGGGCATTTCATTTTGGCACACCTTCATCTTTTATTCAATATCTTCCTGTTTTGATATTGATCTCTTTTCATTTTGAAAAGGTATATAAAAAAGGCAAGCTGCCTGTTTTAGGTAAACCTACCGGGTATGCAAGAACAAAGTGTTCCACATTATAGTCCATAGGCTTCCATCTTCCTATAAAGTGTGGTTAAGGCTATCCCAAGAGGACGAGCAGCTTCGGGTTTGTATCCGTTAGTATGTTGGAGAACTTTCTGAATGTGGTGCTTTTCAACGCTGACTAGGTCCAATTCAATATTATTCCCCGTATTTTCAGATAATTGACATTTCCTTTCCATGGACATCGTTTTATGGCTGCCATATATTTTTTATGATCACTTTAAATCTCACCAAAATCTTTAGATATCTGCCCTGCACAGGCAGGCTTCCAACAATCGAAATTTCTCTTTTTAGCTAAAATCATGTTATTGATTATAGGCAATTCGCAACTTTCGCTGATATATAAAATAGCATGTCCTTGAGCTGTTGTTTTCAATTGTTTTCTTAATGTGTTCCAAGCTTCTGTATCAGAAATAAAATATTGCGATGCGGTAGACTCCGTTTCATACACCAGTTTGTATTCATTCAGCACCAATTCATTTTCCTGATTTGTCTTCTTTTGAGGATAGCATAAATAGGCAATTCCTGTCAAAAGGATGATTCCTGTAAAAGTATTCAGCAGATATTTAAAATAATAATCATTTTCGAAGACATAGAATTCATTGATGCTACCACATATACATACGCTAGCCACTAACAGTAATATTACCGTTATCCGTTGCTTTAAAAATTTCATCCGCATATTCTTTTCCATTTGTATCCTAATTTTTGAAATCAAATCCTTTAAATAAGCCGTGAATAAATTATATCCACGGCTCAAAAAGAAAAAAACAATTCAAATCTTTACAGAATGAATGGAGAAAAAGATTTTGGTACACATAAAACAACTTTAATTGCAATAATATATAATATGAAACTCATATCCTTCTATGAGCAACCAAGTACTTCTTGCAAGGCCACCATTTTTCAATCCTGTTTTTCAAAATGAAAAAATACCCCAAAACACCAATCCAGCTTGTTACTAGTAACAGAACGATAATCTTGTTTTTGATCCTTTGAGGAACATCTTTTTTTATTAAATTGCTGATTGCCCATACAGAGGCAAGCGAGCCTAACTGATAAATAAAAAATACCATTTTGTTTCTTTGTTGTTCTACATTGTTTCTTATAGCAGACAACCGAAGATGAATATTAATGATACTTTCTTCGGAAATCTAAACTGATAAAGATAATGCCAAAATCAGACCAATTAGAAAACAACAAACATAAATCACTATATATCAATTGATTAAAAATATTAATTCTAAATTGAAAGTAAAAAAAACAACTAAAATGAAAAAGTGTTTTTCATTTTGGTAATATTACCTAGGCTTCCCTATTTGCAAACATCTGTTTATCAATGACAAATACAAATTGGTATGGATTTTGCTTTGTGTTGTATATAATATTTCAAATATGAGATTATTTATCATTTCGAATAGGTTGCCTGTAAAAGTTACACGTTCCTCCGATGGAAAATTTGTTTTTTCACGGAGCGAAGGAGGGCTGGCTACAGGTTTGAAGTCATTGGACGTTGATTGTGAAAAACATTGGATTGGTTGGCCTGGCGTCTGCGTAGAACAAAAGACGGAAAAAGATGACATTTGCAGTCAATTGGAAAAAAATAATTATCATCCGGTATTCTTATCCGACAGGCAGTATGAAAATTACTACGAAGGATATAGCAACAGTACCCTATGGCCCCTCTGTCATTACTTTTTTGCTTATACGTTATATAAAAAGAACTTTTGGGAATCATATAGGGAAGTCAATGCTGTTTTTTGTGAAGAGATATCGCGGATAGTTGAACCTAATGATTGGGTTTGGGTACAGGACTATCAGTTAATGCTGTTGCCGGGCATGCTCCGTGAGAAGTTTCCCAACCTTCATATCGGGTATTTCCACCATATTCCGTTTCCTTCACATGAACTTTTCCGGATTCTGCCCGAAAGGGTCGAGATCCTGAATGGACTTTTGGGAGCCGACTTTGTCGCTTTTCACATTCACGATTATATGCGTCATTTCATCAGTGCGACGGAACGCGTCCTTCATAAGAATTTCAATCTGGATGAAGTTCAAATGAATGATCGTGTAACCCGTGTGGATGCATTACCGATGGGGATAAACTATGATCTTTATCACAATGTGATAGCTGATGACAAAGTCCACCACGCAGTAGAGAAAACACGACTTCTATTTGGAGATCATAAGTTAATCATATCGGTAGACCGACTGGATTACAGCAAAGGAATATTGCACCGTCTTTACGGATTCGCCTCTTTTTTGAAAAATCATCCGGAATATCACGGGAAAGTGACATTGGCGATGGTTATCGTCCCCTCTCGCGACCATGTAGGCAGTTATGCCGAATTGAAAACCAAAATAGACGAGGAGATCGGTTCTATCAATGGAACTTACTCTACCATGAATTGGACTCCGGTATGTTATTTTTATCACGGTTTCTCTTTTGAGGAATTGGTAGCGATGTATTATGTTGCCGATATAGCCTTGGTAACCCCTTTGCGCGATGGTATGAATCTTGTGGCAAAAGAGTATGTCGCTACCAAACAAGATAATCCGGGGGTACTCATTTTAAGTGAAATGGCCGGTGCTTCGGTTGAATTGTCTGATGCTTTATTGATTAATCCAAACGACACGGACCAGATCGAACAAGCCATTTGCCGTGCATTGAAAATGCCATTGGAGGAACAAAAAGAAAGGCTTCAGCGGATGCAAGCCATCCTTTCGGTTCAAACCGTAAACAAATGGGCTGCGGATTTCATGAGAGAATGGCGGCAGACCGCAGAGAAAAACAAACGATTACAAAAGAAAAAGATCTCCGCACAAGACCAGAACGAAATCAAAACATTATATGACCAAGCGAAAAAGCGCTTGATTTTGCTGGATTACGACGGAACATTAACTGCATTCAAAAATCATCCGGAAGATGCAGTTCCAACACCTGCATTACGAGACCTGTTACAGCGTTTTTGTTCCGACCCTCGGAATCATGTAACCATTAATAGCGGGCGGGACCACTATACATTGGAGAAATGGCTGGGAGATCTTCCTCTGTCTTTTGCCGCCGAGCATGGTGCATTTTACAAGGAAAAAGGCGCATGGCATAAAAACATAGGCAATCGAGAGTGGGATTCGGAGCTATTGTTTATTCTAAATTTGTTTGTAAGCAAAACCCCGTACTCTCATCTTGAGACAAAAGAAGCTGCTCTTGCCTGGCATTATAGAGAATCGGACGCCTGGCTGGGAGAGCTGAGAGCGCAACAGCTAACAAAGGCTATAATGCCTGTTTGCCTGAAAAAGGGATTACAAATCATGCAGGGCAACAAAGTCGTGGAAATAAAATCTCCAGAATGCACAAAAGGTTCGGAAGTAGATCGCCTATTATTGGCTTCCCGCTATGATTTTATACTAGCAATGGGAGATGACACGACGGATGAGGATATGTTTCGGGCTCTTCCAGTATCCGCCATAACAGTTAAAGTTGGAATTGTATCTGAAAAAGCCAAATACAATCTGTCCTCGCAGGAAGAAGTATTGCCTTTTTTGGAAGAATTGTCGGGTGAAGGTGTTAGTTACGGAACGACTTCCAAAAGCATAAAAGGTCAACTGAAAGCCACCGTTGATTTTTTTAAAGGATTGTGGACAAATAAAAAATAATTTTTATGGACAAGTTAAATTACGGAGTAATAGGAAATTGCTGCACAGCGGCTTTGATTTCGGATAAAGGCAGTATAGATTGGTTATGTTTCCCTAACTTCGACTCACCTTCCATCTTTGCATCATTGCTCGATCGGGAGAAAGGGGGATATTTCGGCTTCGAGGTTTCTCCGGATTATCAAATATCGCAATCGTATGTTCCTCATACAAATATTCTTTCGACCAACTTCGTATCAGAAGAAAATGAATTTGCCGTTGTAGATTTCATGCCTTGTTACCATCTGAGCGATGCGAGCAATTGTTATCGTCCGGCAGAGATCTACCGATATATCCGCAGAATCAAAGGTACTCCCCGTTTTAAAATCAACTATGAGCCGGCTCCGGACTATGCCCGTGGAAAGACAATTTTCAACACGACCTCGGAATATATAGAGACCTACTCTACTTCTAACAGCAAAGATAGGCAATATCTTTATTCCTCACTACCTTTGCACAACATCTTGGAACAGAAAGAAATCGTACTGGCTAAGGACGAGTTCTTGCTACTTTCATATAACGAGAAAGTAATACCCGTCAACATTGAGCGTGAGAAACTGGAATACTGCCGGACGCTGGTTTATTGGTTGAATTGGACTGACCGAACCAAGAAGTTTACGGTCTATAACGATATCATTGAGCGAAGTCTCCTAGTTTTAAAATTGATGTCTTTTTATAATGGAGCCGTATTGGCGGCCATAACAACTAGCCTACCGGAAACGATCGGAGAAGTCCGTAACTGGGATTATCGTTTTTGTTGGCTGCGCGACGCCTCCATGTCCATTGAAACTTTGTTCCAGATAGGCCATGTGGAAGCCGCAAGGCGGTTCATGAGATTTGTCCAGTCTACTTTTGTTTCTCAACACGATACTTACCAGATCATGTACGGTATTCGCGGAGAAAGAAAATTGACGGAAGTTATTCTGGGACATCTTTCCGGTTATAAGAACTCACGACCCGTTCGGATCGGTAATGATGCTTACCACCAGCTTCAAAATGACTCGTTCGGCTATTTAATGGACCTGATCTACCAATACTATCGTTTGATGCCCGGTACATTGGACGAGGTGGAAGATATGTGGGAAATGGTAAAAAGTATCCTGACGAATGTGATGATTGACTGGAAAAAACCAGACAAAGGCATTTGGGAGATTAGAGGAGAAGGACAGCATTTTGTTTCCTCCAAAGTTATGTGCTGGGTCGCATTAGACAGGGGAGCTCGTATTGCAGATTTATTAAACAAACCGACATACCGGAGACGTTGGTCGGAAGAAGCGACCGTAATCAAAGAAAATGTCATGAAAAACGGTTGGAAAGAAGAGATGCAAAGTTTCTCGCAAACCTACGGTAATTCCGACCTTGATGCGTCCTTGTTGTTAATGGAACCGTACGGATTTATCGATCCGAGAGAGATACGCTACCATAAAACAGTGCAAGCGATAAAGAATGCGTTACTTTATAAAGGGTTGATGTACCGTTATAAATCTCATGATGATTTCGGACTTCCCTCTTCCGCCTTTACTATTTGTACGTTCTGGCTCATTCGTGCTCTTTATGTCATTGGAGAAAAAGAAGAAGCACGTAGTCTGTTTGAGGAAATGCTTCATAATTCAAATCACTTGGGACTTTTCAGTGAAGACATTGATTTTGAAACCAAGGAGCAACTGGGGAATTTTCCTCAAGCATATTCCCATTTGGCACTAGTCAATACCGCTATATTGTTTTCGGAAGAGGACATACGACTGTTTTTTAAATAAACCTTCTGTATCTCTTTCATTTTGATAATAAATGCGACTACAATAGGTTGGCTTCTAAAAAAATTGCGGCATTTAAACGTCTTTGGTACGGACAGGCATTTCCGGATATATTTCTT
>OGKF01001302.1_pt1 | contig 11499 bp, 9 predicted proteins | sample 1572391 | NCBI WGS metagenome assembly OGKF01 (sample SAMEA2582095, study PRJEB24529) | metagenome | biome: Human gut stool | place: China | collected 2011
CTTTTATGATACTGATAAAATTTCTCTCGGCAGGCACGTACATTATCTGTGGCAGGAAATACTTCCGAGACTGCTTTTCGGATATCTGAAAGTCACCTTTCTGATATTTCATTGAATAAGCCTCACCTTCATATTCTATTTCGGCAGCATCGCTGTGGGCATTGTTAAAAAAGTAATTTGCTATACGGTGGTATCCGCAATAGGTCTTTCTGAACTTTACTGCGGAAAAGTCACTTATTGCATAATCGCCTCTGACCAATGCCTTCTCTATCCAAGTGAAAGTGGAAATCAATTTGGCGACACAACTTTTACCGCTTCCTTGATTCCCGATGAATACAGAAACTTTCTTTATGTCTATCCAACCGTCATCATCCGGACAGCCTTGCCTGATGGGGCCGAAATTCTTTATTCTTATTTTTGCCATATATTAGGTATGAAACACATTTGATAAAAAATGAGGTGGCAAAGCTTTTGTCATGCTTTGTCACCTCCCTTTTCTTGGTTACCACTTCTCTTTTTTTACTTCAAAACACGGGCATTGTTTCGTCCATTCCATCGGTTCCACCTCTCCGTTGTTGTTCAGGTCGGGGCTGAGGTCGCGATGTCCCGCCACTTTTGCTTCTGGATAGTCCATCAGTAAAGCGCGGACCAGTACGCGGAGTGAATGCCGTTGCCATTCGGTGCGCGTGTCTTTGGGATTTCCATAGTGGTCCAATCCGCCTTCGTAGGCGATTCCGATAGAGTGGGCATTGTAGCCGCGGGCGTGGGCGCCGGCCCTCTCGACCGGGCGTGTGGTCAGGATTTGTCCGTCACGGCGGATGTAGAAATGCTAGTCCGTGCCGTCAAATCCACGTCGGCGGTGCGCGGCTTCCAGAGCCTGCCCGGTAAAGGGACGGTCCTCGCACGTGGCGCTGCAATGTATCACAATCAAGTCGATTTTTCTCATTTTTTTCTACTGTTTGCCTTTGGGGGCTGTTCGCTAAAGGGAACCACCACTGTTCATGGCGTGTGCGCTGAATGCACCCAAAAGTGCCGAAGCTACAGCGATGATTACTTTCAGAATCTTGTCCCAGGCTGATGATTTTGTACTCATGATGTTTGATGTTTAATCCTTAATCCCTCTTTTTTATCCCAGCGGATTCTCCCCCTGGTCTCCGTCGGAACCTCCGCCATCGGGATTATTGCCGCCGGAACCTCCGCCGGTACTATCCTTGTCGGCAGTTACAAGCTCAAAGATGAGGTTGTTTGCTCCACCTTTGGTGGTGGCGTTGCTGTCGTTCACCAGCCGCAGGGTGTTGGCTACCTTGAAGCGGATATTGACGCGTTCGATGTTTTTCACGGTGCAGTCTTTGGCCAGTTCGGTGGCACGGCATTTAAAGGTGGTGTGGAAGATGCCGAAGCCGTCCAGACGGACACTGTTGCCGTCGGTCAGCTTCTCGCGCATGTTTCTCACAATCGCCTTGCCCACGTGCAGCACATCCTCTGCCGACATACCTCCCAAAGCCTCTATTTCTTCCGAGATGCGTTTCAAATCATACATCTTCGCGTCGCGCGGTTTTCTTTTCAGGATATAAACCAACGGAGACGTCTTGTCACCAATCTTCTTGTAGCGCTGTGCGCGTACCACCAATGCTGTTGCCATAATTTTTAAGTTTTAATTATTAACTTTTAAAGAGGAGGTAAAAATGGTACCTGTAAAAACAAACCAGAATTGGTTACCGAGTATTTTTAACGATTCCTTTGACAATGAATGGATGGCAAGAGCAAACGCTACGGCTCCAGCCATCAATGTGATTGAGAATGAAAAGGACTACAAGGTAGAACTGGCAGCTCCGGGAATGACCAAGAATGATTTTAAGGTAAGTGTGGATGAAAGCAACAATCTGGTAATCTGCATGGAAAAAAAGGACGAGAAAAAGGAGGAGAAGAAAGACGGAAAATACTTGCGCCGTGAATTCTCCTATTCCCGATTCCAGCAGAGTATCCTGCTGCCGGATAATGTGGAAAAAGATAAAATTTCGGCCAAAGTGGAACACGGGGTCCTGTTTATCGATATTCCCAAAGTCGTAGATAAGAAGGTTCAGGAAACCACCAAAACTATTGATGTCAAATAAGATATCTTGATGAGACTCTACAGAAGGCATTTCTTATTATCAGGGAATGCCTTCACCCGGATATTTGAATTCCAAAATAAATATAATGAGAGGATTTGATTTCGATAAAGCGCTGGTAGCCCTTCAGAATGAACTGCATTGTTTTGCATATAAACTGACTGCTGACAAGGATGAAGCAGAAGACTTGTTGCAGGAAACAATGTTGAGGACGTTGGATAATAAGGATAAGTTTGATTCCGGTACGAATTTTAAAGGCTGGATGTATACCATCATGCGCAATGCATTTATCAATAATTGCCGGACAAAGAAAATACGAGGGAATTTATATGTATTATCAGAACCTAAATATCATTTCCTGTTAAGGGACGACTCTTTCATTTTCGTGGATAACGGGCATGATGCAAAAGAGATAAGGGAAGCCCTTAAAACATTGCCTAAAGCACATTATGTCGTTTTTATGTTGTACCGGAGTCAAATATCGGGAAATAGCCGCAAAGATAAGAGTGTCACTGGGTACGATAAAAAGCCGTATCTTTTATAGCAGAAAAAGGCTAAAACAGTTGCTTTCTGATTTTGCCTGATTAATTAAAATATAAAAAACAAATTATGGATAACAAGTATATTGGAATTCTGACTTCCGGAGGGGATGCTTCAGGAATGAACGCGGCTATCCGTGCCGTGACCCGCGCCGCCATTTTTAACGGATTTAAAGTGAAAGGAATTTATAGAGGTTACGAGGGGCTGATTGCCGGTGAAGTGAAAGAACTCACGACGGAAGATGTAAGTAGCATTATCCAGAGGGGAGGCACCATACTGAAAACAGCTCGCTCCGAGACTTTCACCACTCCCGAAGGACGCAAGAAAGCTTATAAGGTCATACAGAAAGAGAACATCAATGCTTTGATAATTATCGGTGGAGACGGTTCCCTGACGGGAGCCCGGATCTTTGCGGAGGAGTATGATGTGACGTGCATAGGATTGCCCGGCACCATTGACAATGATCTGTACGGCACCGATTTTACCATAGGATATGATACGGCCCTGAACACCATCGTGGAGTGTGTGGACAAAATCCGGGATACGGCCACCTCGCACGACCGCATTTTCTTTGTCGAGGTGATGGGGCGTGATGCGGGCTTCCTGGCACAAAACAGCGCAATAGCTTCCGGTGCTGAAGCGGCCATCATTCCGGAAGACCGGACGGACGTGGACCAGTTGGAAACATTCATCGGACGTGGATTCAGAAAGACGAAAAACAGCAGCATCGTAATTGTGACCGAAAGTCCTGAAAACAAGAATGGAGGTGCCATGTATTACGCCGACCGGGTAAAGAAGGAATATCCCGGATATGATGTCAGGGTTTCTATCCTGGGCCATCTGCAACGGGGTGGCGCTCCGAGTGCCAATGACCGCATACTGGCAAGCCGGCTGGGTGAAGCCGCAATCCAGGCCTTAATGGAAGGCCAGCGAAATGTTATGATAGGCATACGGAACAACGAGATTGTTTATGTTCCTTTTGTCCAGGCAATCAAAAAGGACAAGCCTATTGACAAAAGCCTGATCCGGGTCCTTAACGAATTATCGATCTAAAATAACCGTTAATATGTCAGAAGTTGCTCCTTTAATATCGGATCTTGCCATAATTCTGATTATTGCCGGTATTGTAACCGTCATTTTCAAGTGGCTGAAGCAACCGGTCATATTGGGCTACATTGTAGCCGGTATTATGGCGGGTCCTTCCGTTTCCCTGGTCCCGACTGTTTCCGATCCTGCCAATATCAAAATATGGGCGGACATCGGTGTCATTTTTCTGCTGTTCGCGATGGGACTGGACTTTTCGTTCAAGAAATTGATAAATGTGGGCATTACGGCTATCGTTGCCACTGTCACTATTGTATGTGGCATGATGTTCATAGGTTATACAGCGGGGAATGCAATGGGGTTCTCCCACATGAGCAGTATTTTTCTGGGTGGAATGTTGTCCATGTCGTCCACGGCCATCGTATTCAAGGCCTTCAATGACATGGGACTTCTCCAACAGAAATTCACCGGCATTGTCTTGGGGATTCTTGTCATCGAAGATCTGGTGGCGGTAGTGATGATGGTTATTCTTTCCACGTTGGCGGTAGGCAAACATTTTGAAGGGAAGGAGATGCTGGAAAGTATATTGAAGCTGGCCGCTTTCCTGATTTTCTGGTCGGCATTGGGTATCTATCTGATACCTACCCTGCTGAAGAAGATACGCCGTTTCACCAGCAACGAGATTTTATTGATAACCTCTCTGGGACTTTGCCTGGGAATGGTGATGATTGCGACAAAAGCGGGATTTTCTGCCGCATTGGGAGCCTTTGTCATGGGGTCCCTGCTGGCAGAGACCGTTGAAGCGGAAAAAATCGCACATATCGTACAGCCGGTAAAAGACCTGTTCGCTTCCATATTTTTCGTGTCGGTGGGAATGATGATCGATCCTGCCATGATGTGGGAATATGCCGTCCCTATTCTCATCCTGACATTGCTGGTACTGTCCGGTCAGGTCCTGTTCGGGAGCTTTGGTGTCTTGCTTTCCGGCCAGCCGTTGAAAATTGCCATACAGTCCGGCTTTTCACTGACACAGGTCGGTGAATTCGCATTCATCATCGCATCTTTAGGCGTCAGTCTGAATGTTACGGACAAGTATCTCTATCCGGTCATAGTGGCAGTATCTGTCATAACGACTTTTCTTACCCCCTATATGATACGGCTTTCGGAACCAGCATACCGGTTTATAGACATCCACATGCCTGAATCCCTGAAAGATTATCTCGTACACTATACGTCCGGGGCAATGACTGTAAAACACCAGGGCACTTGGCATAAACTGATCCGGTCTATGCTGGTGTCTGTCACACTCTATCTGGTCGTATGCGTTTTTTTCATCACTTTATATTTTTCCTATGTGCATCCTTTGATTAGGAAAAGTCTGCCGGGAATGGAAGGGAACTTGTTGGGCTTCATCATCATCTTTCTTGTCATATCCCCGTTTCTATGGGCCATCATCATGAAAAAGAACAATTCAGCCGAGTTCCGTAAACTCTGGACGGACAACAAGTTCAACAGAGGGCCTTTGGTATCAATCGTACTTGTCAAAATACTGATTTGCACGATTATCATGATGAGTATCATTACCCATCTTTTCAATGTTGCCTTGGGAGCCGGGTTGGTAGTCTCTTCCATTATCATTGCCGTCATTTATTTTTCCAAGCGGATCAAGAAACGGTCGCTGACTATAGAGAGACAATTTATGGCAAACTTTCAAGGGACGGATGGGAATGGACTTTCTACAGAAAGTGATACAGGCTCCACCCTTGGCAGCAATATCCCGTTCAAGGAATTACATTTGGCGGATTTCACAGTATCCCCTGATTCCATATATGTGGGCAGAACATTAAAAGAAAGCAGCCTGCGCACCTTGTTTCAGATAAATGTGATTTCAATCACCCGTGGAGAAAAACGCCTGGATATACCACAAGGGGAAGAGCATCTCTATCCATATGACAAGGTTACGGTCGTAGGTACGGACCGGCAGTTGGAAAGCTTCCGGACATCCATGGAGCAAAAGAAGGTAGAAAGGAACGGGAACGGAACATCCTCGCAGGATGAGATGGAAATAGGGCAATTTCCTGTCGAAGGAGGTTCACCATTGATCGGAAAGACGATCCGGGAGGCAGACATATCGGATAGCATCATTATCGGAATAGAGAGAAGTACCGTGAATATTATGAATCCAGACCCTGATACAATTTTCAAGGAGAATGATACGGTATGGATTGTCGGTAAACGAAAAATAATAAAAGGATTGAATAAAGATTAGAACTTATTTAATTTAATATAAAATGTCATGGAATATTCAAGTTATAATGTAAATACCCCTCAGTGGAGGGAGATTACAGTAGGTTCACATCTTCCTGCAGAACTGCGGAAGCTTGCAGAAATCGCACATAATCTCTGGTGGACATGGAATGATGACGTAAAGAAACTGTATTGTGATTTGGACCCGGGACTTTGGAAAGAGGTGGAACAGAATCCGGTATTGTTTCTGGAGCGGATAAATTATGAAAAGCTGGTAGCGCTGGCACATGATGAGAACTTTGTCTATAAAATGGATGCCGTCTATTCCGCCTTCAAAAAATACATCGATGTGGAACCGGACCACCAGCGCCCGTCAATAGCTTATTTCAGCATGGAATACGGCTTGGATGAAGTTCTTAAGATATATTCCGGTGGTTTGGGAATGTTGGCGGGGGATTACCTGAAAGAGGCGTCGGACAGCAATGTGGACCTTTGTGCCATAGGACTTTTGTACCGTTACGGTTATTTTGACCAGTCGCTTTCCATGGACGGCCAGCAGACAGTCAATTATAAAGCGCAGAATTTCGGGCAGCTCCCGATTGAAAAGGTAATGCAACCGGATGGGAAACAACTGGTAATCCACGTCCCCTATGCCGACAGTTTTGTGGTACATGCCAATGTTTGGAAAGCCAGTGTGGGGCGTATCCCCCTTTATCTGCTGGATACGGACAATGAACTCAACAGCGAGTTTGACCGCCCTATCACTCACCATCTGTATGGAGGCGACTGGGAGAATCGGCTAAAACAGGAAATACTGCTTGGCATAGGCGGGATGATAACGCTGAGAGCTTTAGGTATAACGAAAGATGTATATCACTGTAATGAGGGGCATGCCGCATTGATCAATATCCAGCGGCTTTGTGATTACATAAATGGCGGCTTGAATTTTGGGCAGGCCATGGAGCTGGTACGTGCTTCCTCACTTTATACCGTACATACTCCCGTACCCGCTGGTCATGATTATTTTGACGAAGGGCTTTTCAATAAATATATGAAGGGATATCCTGGCAAGTTGGGTATAACCTGGGATAACCTGATGGATCTCGGGCGTCACAATCCGGGAGACAAGGAGGAACGTTTCTGCATGTCTGTCTTCGCCTGCAAGACCTGCCAGGAGGTAAACGGTGTCAGCAAGTTGCATAAATCGGTATCCCAGCAAATGTTTGCGCCGATCTGGAAGGGATACTTCCCGGAAGAGAACCATGTGGGTTATGTAACCAACGGGGTACATCTGCCTACCTGGTGTGCGGCAGAATGGAAAAAGCTTTTCAAGGACAATTTTGATGAGAACTTTTTCTGTGACCAGTCCAATCAGAAAATCTGGGAGGCTGTCTATGGCATCCCAGATGAAGAGATATGGAATACCCGGTTAAAACAGAAAGCAAAATTGCTGGACTATATCAAAAGCAAATGCAGCAAGGACTGGCTCAGGAGTCAGGTTGATCCGGCATTGAGCGTTTCCATTTTTGAGAGATTCAATCCCGATGCTCTTCTAATAGGCTTCGGACGCCGTTTTGCTACATATAAGAGGGCTCATCTTCTGTTCACGGATATAGACCGACTTGCTAGGATCGTGAATAATCCGAAATATCCGGTACAGTTCATCTTTGCAGGCAAAGCCCATCCCAATGACGGTGCCGGGCAGGGACTGATCAAGCAAATCGTGGAAATATCCCGGCGCCCGGAATTTTTAGGTAAAATCATATTCTTGGAGAATTACGACATGGACCTGGCGCGCCATCTTATCTCGGGTGTGGATATCTGGATGAATACCCCTACGCGGTTGGCAGAAGCTTCGGGTACGTCGGGCGAGAAGGCATTGATGAACGGTGTGCTTAATTTCTCCGTGCTGGACGGTTGGTGGTATGAAGGATACCGCAAGGATGCCGGATGGGCACTGACCGATAAAAGTACTTATCAGAATGAACAGTACCAAAACCAGCTGGATGCCGAAGCCATCTATTATTTGTTGGAGCATGACATCCTGCCACTATATTACGAGCATGGGGGGAAGAACTATTCGGAAAACTGGGTCAAGTATATCAAGAACTCAATCGCACAAATCGCTCCCCATTTTACCATGAAAAGACAGTTGGACGACTACTATGACAGGTTCTATAACAAGCTGTCAGAGCATTTCCATATTCTGGCAGCCGACAACTTTGCGAAGGCGAAAATGATGGCTGACTGGAAAGCAAACGTCCGGAGCAGATGGGATGCCATAGAAATCAAATCCATAGAGGCTGGGAATGGGCTGAATGCCACGGTTGAAGCCGGAAAGGAATATGAGGTGACGGTTGTCGTTGATGAGAAAGGCCTGGATGACGCAATCGGAATAGAATCGGTCATTATCAGGCATGAAGGCGGTCAGGATCACATATATGAGGTAATTCCCCTTTCGTCAGTTTCCAAGAATGGGAATTTATATACCTTTAAGGCGACATCCGGCATTTTCAACGCCGGAAGCTTCAAGCAGGCCTTCCGTATGTATCCCAAGAATGCTTTGTTACCTCACCGGCAAGATTTCTGTTATGTACGATGGTTTTAATGAACAGTAAAAGGATATGCAAAAACAACGTATGAGCGGGCAAAATCAAAAAACAGATAAACGGATAGCATGGCCGATCATCATCATGAACTTCACGGGAGTGTATGACTACGAGGCGTTTGCCCGGAACAATAAGTTTATATGGCTGGACTGTCGTCATCTTTATGGTACAGAGGGCTACTGTGACAGGGATGGTACTTTGGCTTTGAAGCGGATGATTGCTGATTATCCGGCGGAGGGAGTCCATTTCATCGATTCAGGCAATTATCATTATTTGACTAAATTCTGGACAGACAAACTTGAAACTCCGTTTTCGCTGATTGTGTTCGACCACCATCCCGATATGCAGCCACCGTTGTTTGACAACATACTTTCTTGCGGAAGTTGGGTAAAGGATATATTGGACCATAACAACAACTGCAAGAAAGTAATTATCGTAGGTGCTTCAGACAAACTGATACAGGCTGTGCCGAAAGGATATGAAAGACAAGTCCGGTTTTACAGTGAAACTACGCTCATGCACGAAGAGGGTTGGCAGGACTTTTCTTCCGGACATATCAACGGGCCGGTTTACATTTCCATAGACAAGGATGTCTTGAATCCGGCTTCGGCAGCAACAAACTGGGATCAAGGTTCTCTCAGCTTATGGGAATTGGAGAAACTGCTGGCTGTTATTCTTCAGAAAGAACAGGTAGTGGGCATTGACATCTGTGGGGAATGCTCCACAACACTCAATCTTTTTGAAGAAAAACGGGAAACCATCATGGATAGCCGGGCAAACAAAGAATTGCTCAGACTTATCCGGTCATCCTCCGGCCTTCAATAGAATTAGTTTTTTCTTGTTATTATAATTTATCATATAAAAATAATTTAGCTTTATGAAAACAATTGTTCGAAGAATTGGGCTTGTTGCACACGATGCAATGAAAAAAGACATGATAGAGTGGGTTCTCTGGAACTCGGAACGTCTGATAGGACATAAATTCTATTGTACGGGTACAACCGGTACACTAATTAAAAAAGCCCTTGAAGAAAAACATCCTGAAATCAAATGGGATATCACAATCCTGAAATCTGGTCCTTTAGGAGGTGACCAGCAAATTGGTTCGCGGATCGTAGAAGGAGAAATAGACTATCTGTTCTTTTTTACAGATCCGATGACACTACAGCCGCATGATACGGATGTGAAAGCATTGACCAGACTGGCTGGAGTTGAAAATATTGTTTTCTGCTGTAACCGTTCGACTGCGGACCACATTATTACGAGTCCTTTATTCACTGACCCAACTTACGAACGTATTCATCCGGATTATACCAATTACACGCAGCGTTTTGAAAACAAGGGAATCATATCTGAAGCAGTGGAGCAAGTGAAAAAGCGGAGGAATAAAAGTGAGAATAACATTTCCAAATGAACTGTAATAAGTAGTAGCATATTTATAAGGCTATCTAAGAAACAAGTTGTTTACATCTTTCAGAACTGGTATCTACTGAATGGTAATCTGCTTCCACCAACCAGAAGGGTTGGTGGAAAGAAACCACTTATAAAATATTTCGCTTCCTTTATGCATCCCAGTCGAAAAAGGACAAGGGCATTGCGGGTGTACATCACTCCTTTCACCTTCTTGTTTAGTCCTTCCAGCAAAGTCTTGCTACCAGTTTTTTCTGGAACTACCTTGTGAAAAATTATGCGAAAATCGCCTTTCTGTGCCCGGATTCATCCGCAGGATCCCATGCCAAAGGGACATGGAACATGCCGGTAGCTTATCCCCCACGACTCCGGAGCATCAGGGGGTAGGGACGGTTTGGCGGCAGGTTGCCGTTAAACCGTACGATTTTCGTTTAACGAAAACACAACTTGCTGTCCGCAGGAGCGGACCATGTTTCTCCAATAATTATTGTGTATCAGACCATTGTGTGGCTATTTTCCTGTGGTTTGTGGGGCTTTTCCATCAGATATTTGCCGGCTGTTCTCCCCATTAAAGGATAGATATATCTCCATGACCATGTGACTTACGCCCATAATTCGGGGATAAGGAGGCGAATATACGGAAAATCTGCCCTTTACATGCCCTATTGTCCATTAATGGATTGCTACTTCTACACTTCTGCAAATGGAGAATAACAGGTAGCCGTATACGCCTTATTGTTTTTTCATCGTCTCCATTAATGGATTGAAACTTCTACACATCTGTAAATGGAGAATAACAGGTAGCCGTATACGCCTTATTGTTTTTCTTCATCGTCTCCATTAATGGATTGATATTTATACACTTCTGCAAATGGAGATTTTGAGATATCTATATCCGGAAGGATGCGTGCTCCCTTCGCTCCCGGCTATCCCTATTTTGATATCCGGCTATATCGCAATTCTGTGATAGCATTATCCGGATAGCGTATCATACGGCTATATACAAATATGGCTACACTATAATTCATGGTTGTGATGGAGATGGCTTTTCCCATCCGGTAACAGACCATGATGCCACGAGGAAAAAAGCGACAGCCGCAGAGAAAAAACGGATGGCAGGAACCATTATGGAATCTGGTAAATAGAAAATCCGGTACATGCGAATTCAGGCGATCATCCCGGATGGTAACCTGTCAAAGAGGCTTTTGAGACATTTGAAATACCGATAATAAAAAAAACGAGATCAGGTATTTTGGCGGATGGCGGCAGGATTGCCGCCTCCGGCCCTTCCGAGTTTGTACGCGTCCTGCGTGAGGGCAGCTGGTTTGACAGCGGGTGCACCGACGGGGAGTACATGGTGAATTTCTCCGGGCGGTACAGGGAACTGCACGGGGTGACGGTGAGGACCGACACGCCGGAGCATTTCATGGACGACCTGAAAAAGTACGGTTACATCAAGGGTTGAGAGGCCCGTTCCTTTATTGTTACGTTCCCTGCCGGTTCATTCATCTCCGGTGGGGATTTTTTTCTTTTTTCAC
>OGKF01001304.1_pt1 | contig 11492 bp, 9 predicted proteins | sample 1572391 | NCBI WGS metagenome assembly OGKF01 (sample SAMEA2582095, study PRJEB24529) | metagenome | biome: Human gut stool | place: China | collected 2011
GATACCGGGCGCACGTGCGGTGTCTGCTCTGCTATCCGTTTCAAGATGTAAGGTACATGGTCGGTAGCGTACAGGTGTGCAGCCAGTTCTATGATACCACCACCTTTACCCAAACCGAAGTCATACCATTGTTCACGTTCGGTATTTACCTTGAACGAGGCTTCGGCTTCTTCCCTTAACGGTGATTTATACCACAGATTGACACCTTGTTGCTTGACGGGAGAATATCCTAAACTATGCAGATAATCCGCTATTCTGATTTGCTTGGCTGTCTGTATATCCATAAAATGATTGTTTTAGTAGTTGGTGAATTGGTTTATTTTTCTTTTTGCCCGTACCTTTTTAGGAAGTACGGTCTATAATCACTTCACTAAATTCTCGTATATATAGGATACGGTAATAAAGTGAAGTGATTTAGTCCCATTCCCCAAGCACTTCACTATATTCCTAATATATACACCCCGAGAATAAAGTGAAGTGATTGCAGGGAAATGGGCTAATAGTGGAAGTCAGGCATGAATGTGTATTTTCTGCCTGTCTCCTGCACTATCATCCGTTTGTTGCGGAGCATGGTGATGAGCGATACCGCCTTTTTATGGTTCAGCTTTACACCCACTGACATATAGGTCTTGATTAAGGCATCTTCCAGTTCCTTGTAGCCGTATTCCTCTTTCAGCCCGAAAACGGCTTCCAATGCGATACGGTGCTGCTGCTCGGTGATATGCCTGTAAGGGTCGAACTTCTCTTCTTCGGGTCTTCCCGGCTTCTTTGTTTCAGGTTTGTATCCCTCAATGAGTTCGGGAAGGGCTTTGTCGTTGATACGGAATGCGAAAGGCTCAAAGTCCATTGCCCGGATGTGAATGGCTGAAACATGGCTGATGTCACCGTTGCCCTTGTCCTTTTCTACCTGCAATACGGTTTCCGCCTTGTTGTTCAACTCCGTACCAATGTGCCCTCTTGCGTTCTCATCCCCTTTGTTCTGATGCAGTATCGTATGGATATGTATCTGCCTGTCGTCCGTCCACTGCATCAGCTTGGATATGATGCGTGTTGATTCACTGGGGCTGTTGATGTCATACACCATATCCCGTATGCCGTCTATAATTACAAGACCGATTTCGGGTGTATTGTAAATAGCCTGTTCCACAATCCTGATACGCTGCTCAGGCGTGTATTTTCTTAAGGCAAGAAATTCAAGATTCTCATTGTCCCTATCATCTGGCAAACCAGCCATTCGCAAAATGCGCGTCATGACTTTCAGACAATGGTAAGGGCTTTGCTCTGTATCAACATAAAGCACTTTCCGCTTATCTTCAGGCAGTTCAGCCACATACCGCAGCACTGTGCCGTTCTTCAATGCAGCGGCTACGATAGCCGATACATTGAACGTTTTTTTACTTTTGGCTTTGCCGATGGATGCGCTGAAATTACCCAATGTCCCAATGACAGAATCATGTACTTTAAGGATTTCAGGTGCTTTCTCATAACTTTTCGACAGGCTCAAACGTGAGGCTTGCCAAAGGATTATGGCTTCTTCAGCCGATATTTCCTTAGTCTCTTTCATATAGTCCATAGCCATGCCTCCCGTTATTTCCGTCCTCCTGTTTTCTTTCCAGCCAGTTCAAGGGCAAGCTCAACATCCACGATAATCTTACGTCCTATCTGAGTGATTGCCTTGTCAATCTTTCCGCTTTTCTTGATACGGTTGGCGGTGGGTAGGCTGCACCCGAACAGTTTGGCTATGCCCAGTATTCCGTACACATATTTTCTTTCTGTGTCTGTAATGGGCTGTGGCTGCGTTTCCGTTTGACGGGAAGCGTGCTTACTTAGGAATATGAACTCTTCACCTGTCATCTGCCAGACGGGTTTTGATAATAATTCTTGAAGATTTTTCATCGTTCAATCTATTTAGTCGTTTAACAATCAGCCCTGCGCACTGGCTGTTATCTCTGTTCTCGAACGATGCAAAATTAGGTAGGGTTGTAAGTGGTAAGGATGTGGTTGATATAAATGGAATATCTTGTTATTTATCTGAATATCAGATAATAAAAATACCACTCAAAAATTTAATTTGAGTGGTAAAAGTGGTTGTTTCGTAAAATGTCAGGGCATATCACAGATTATCGGAATATACCATCCATTTCTTTGGCAAATTTCCGGTTGCTGTCACTGGGGAAATCGGAAACAGGCTCTTTGTACTTTGACTTGTAGTAGCTTTCCTCAATATCCAATATTTTCAGGATATTCCTCTTCCAATTCTCCCTGTCCTGTTTGGGCAGTTTTTCGCTCATCAGGAATATCAGATAGCAGGTACGTATTTTTTCTCTCGGTCTGATTTGGGGTTTGGTGTCGCTTGGTAGCAGGTTCATGCAGGTATAGAAATCATGTTCGGAAATATTCTCGAACTGTTCTCCCACGCAGGTTACATGAATGAGCGAAAGCAGTTCCATATTGAAATACTCAGTCTGTTTCGTTCCCAGCACTTCTTCCTGTATGTTGGGGGCATTTGGTTCTTGTTCGGCTGGCTCTTCCGGCTCGTTTGTTTCATCAAATACATATTTCGCCAATGTCTCTTTGAGGTGGCAGCCCAGCCGATAGATTTCATTGAAACGGCTTTTTGCATATTGCAGGGCTTTCTCTCTGGTCTGTTTTTGCAGATCGTAGAGTTCGGTCAGCTTGTTTTTTTTCTCCTCGTATTCATCTTTGCACCGTTCATATTCCATTTCCGCACGCTTTTCATCCTCTGCAGTGTGTTCCCGATAACCTATGGAATCGTATCGGTGGTATGCTTCGTTTAGCGGAGCATGGAGCTTGGTCGTCTTGTATTGCTGTTCTTCTATGGCTTCTTTATAGATTTCTGAAACTCGGAAGCAGATATTGTAAACGGTCTGTTCATCCGGCATACATCCTTTCTTGTAATAACTTATGTTTTCGCATACTTCCTTTTTCAGGCTATTCAGAATCAGTGTGTATTGCTCCTGTGGAAGATGAAACACCAGTTCAAGAATGGCTGTTTCAAGAACCGTTACATCATTGTAGTCCAGATAGAACTTGGTAATGAATTTCTGCTTTTCAAAAGAGAAACCTTTATTATCAAACCAGTCTTTATATATTCTGTTCAATTCTCCGTATCGGGGAATCAGCGTTGTAATTACATCTTTCATGGACGCAACTATTTTTGAGTGTTATTGTCTTTGTCAAGGAAAGAGGCCAGTTCTTCTTCCACTTCTTCCACGCTGGGCAACGCTGATTTCAGTTTCTCGGGAATCGCTTTGCTCAATTGGTAATCGCTGATGCCGATGGGCTGGTCATAGCCTGTCAATGCGTATTGTGCCACAACTTCGTCTTTTCCCTTGCATAGCAACAACCCGATAGTCTTGTTGTCATTCTCTCCCCTCAGTTTATCATCCACCACATTGATGTAGAAGTTCAGTTGTCCTGCATACTCCGGTTTGAATGGGGTAGCCTTTAATTCTACCACGATATATGCGTGCAACGGAATGGAATATAGAATCAGGTCGGCAAAGAAATCGCTGTTTCCGACTTGGAAGTGCTTCTGCCGGGCAACGAAGGCAAAACCGTTGCCCATTTCCAACAGGTAGCGGGTAACGTGTTTCACCAGCTGTTCTTCAATATCCCTTTCGTCTGCTTTTTCTTTGGCTCCTGCCAAATCAAAGATGTACGGGTCTTTGAGTAGGTAATTGGCAAGGTCGCTTTGTGGAGCCGGAAGTGTGGTCGTGAAATTGTTTACCTTGTTGTTGCTGATTTGTCGGCTATACAAATCACTGTCAATTTGCATTTTCAATACATTGCTGCTCCATCCCATTTCCACAGACTGCTTCATGTACCAGTAGCTTAGACCTAAAGGTAGCGAACTGTCAAGTATAGTCATTTGGCTTGTCCAGTTTATTTTGGCTATAGGAGAGGTCAAGAAAACTTCTTCTATTTCCCTGATTCCCATCCTGTAAATGGCAGACACGGTTTTTCCCACATCTTCAAATTGCGCAGGAACTTCCTGCGTAAATTGCTTGTCATTCAGTTTTAATACTTCATTGGTCACACTCTGTATGGTTGGGACAGACAGGCTTGCATCTGTTTCTATGAAACTTTGCAACGCTCTTAAAGGATATGCTTTTGCAAACTGGCACATATAGGTAAGGTTACGTTCCGAATAGCCTTTCTTTTCAGGGTAATGCAGTCGGATAGCCTTTGCCAACTGCTTGATGATTTTGCTTCCCCATCCGTGCAGCTGCTGGTGATAAAGGATGTAATTGCCTATCTTCCAGTAATGGAACAGCATTTGTGCATTGGCTGCAACAATCAGCCTTACTTGTGCCTGTTCTATTTCCGAACCGACCGCTTGTATGAATGCATCAAAATTCGTTTTCTCTATGTTGGATTCCTTGTTGCTCATATTGTGATGATAATTTCTACAAATATAGTCATTGGTAACTATCTATGAAACTGTTTGATACTTTTATAGTTGATTAAACTTGTTCATGGCATTTGCCTTAATATCATCCGCTATGTCAATGTAGGGTTTCATAGCTTTGTAGTCGCTGTGTCCCGTCCATTTCATGACCACCTGTGCCGGGATTCCGAGAGCCAGCGCATTGCAGATGAATGTCCTTCTTCCTGCATGGGTACTGAGCAAAGCGTATTTGGGTGTGACTTCATCAATACGTTCATTTCCCTTGTAGTAGGTTTCCCGTACAGGCTCGTTGATTTCTGCCAGTTCGCCCAGCTCTTTCAGGTAATCGTTCATCTTCTGGTTGCTGATGACGGGCAGAGCCATGTAATTCTCGAAATGGATGTCCTTGTATTTGTCCAGTATGGCTTTGCTGTATTTGTTCAGTTCAATCGTCAGGCTGTCGGCAGTCTTGACTGTGGTTATTTCGATGTGGTCGGACTTCACATCGCTTCTTTTCAGATTGCGAACATCCGAATACCGCAAACTCGTAAAGCAGCAGAACAGGAAAACATCACGCACACGTTCCAGGTATTGCTTATCCTTGGGTATCTGGTAGTCTTTCAGCTTGTTCAGTTCATCCCAAGTCAGGAAGATTACTTTTTTCGAGGTGGTTTTCAGTTTCGGTTTGAACGTATCGTATGCAATGTTCTGATGATGTCCTTTCTTGAAGCTCCAGCGCAGGAACCATTTGAGGAATCCCATTTGCTTGCCGATGGTGCTGTTTCTCATATCCTTGGTGTCACGCAGGAAGTTGACGTATTCGTTCAATCCAAACTCGTTGAAATAGTTGAACGTTGCATCCTCCTTGAACTCTTTGAGGTGGTTCCTCACTGCTGCAAATTTTTCATAGGTGGATGCCGTCCAGTTATTCTGGTTACCGCACTCTTTTACAAACTCATCGAACACCTCCCAAAAGCTGACAGGGGCTTCTTCCGGCTGTTCTTCGCTGGTGTCTTTCATTCTCATGTTGAAAGCTTCCTTCAACTGTTGGGTCGTTGGCATGACCTCCTGCACCTCAAATTCCTTGAAAATATTCTGGATTTCGGCATAGTATTTCAGCAAGTCCGTATTGATTTCGGCTGCACTTTGCTTTAGCTTGTTGGTACATCCGTTCTTTACCCGCTGCTTATCTGCATCCCATTTGGCTACGTCAATCCGGTAGCCCGTTGTAAACTCGATGCGTTGGCTGGCAAAGATGACACGCATACGGATGGGTACGTTCTCTACGATTGGCACACCGTTCTTTTTCCGGCTCTCCAATGCAAAAATGATGTTGCGCTTGATATTCATAATTGGGTGCGTTTGAAATTCTACACCCAAATATACACCCAATTATTGAGATAGCAAAAGACATTTAGAAACATTTACTTTTACTCTATATTGTAATTTACACTTGATTATCAGTCGTTTGCAGTTTTATGATATTCTGTGAAAGTATAAGTTCGAGAGCCTGTCTCTCCGCAAGAGCCTTCTGAAAGAAATTTCAGAAGGCTTTTTTTATTTCCGTATTTGTATATTTCCTTCATATTCATTCACTATCCATGACAAGAAGACTTCAAATGCAAAATTATGCTATATTATTTGGTCATATCAAAGAAAACATGTAACTTTGCTAAAAAGTAAGCTATATGCAAGAAAAGACATGACAATGATAGATCGCTGTTACATAGAAATCACTAATACATGTAATCTCAACTGCCACTTCTGTCCAAAACATACAAGGAAGAAAAGACAGTTGAGTGCTGAGGAATTCGACCTGCTCACCGACAAGATACGCGGGAAGGTCTGTTTCCTATATTTCCACATTATGGGCGAGCCCCTACTACACCCTCTTCTACCCGAGTTTATCAATATGGCAAGAGAGAAAGGTTTCAAAACCGTACTTACATCCAACGGCACTCTGCTACCCAAAGCTATGGATCTCCTTGACACACTTCCCCACAAAATACAGCTCTCGCTCCACTCACACGAGAGTAATGCCAAGGGAGAGCTTGCCAGTTACATGAACGAGGTGATGACTTTTTCAACCCAAGCAGCAGAGAAAGGAACCTGCATAGTTCTCAGACTTTGGAACCAAGGAGGAAAAGACCGGGAAAATGAAGAAGTAATGGAGCACATCGAAAGATTTGTCCCCAAACCCTGGAAAGAACGACCTGACGGTTACAGACTTGCCAATAATCTCTATCTGGAGTTTGACAGGAAATTCGAATGGCCCAACTTTGATAACCATATCGAAGAAAAGGAAATCAGAAAAGGAAATCAGAAATCAGGTATCAGAGAAGAAAAAAGAGAAGTTTTCTGTAAAGCCCTACTCAAACAGATAGGCGTATTGGCAGACGGAACATTGGTACCCTGCTGTTTGGACCACAACGGAGATGTAGCACTTGGGAACCTGCTTGAACAATCGCTGGAAGAAATTCTGGCTTCATCCCGTGCCCAAGCCATAATAGAAGGTTTCAAGCACCATCAAGCCACAGAACATCTCTGTGAGACCTGTGAATCAGCCCTGGTAAGAAACAGTTTTAGAGGAAAAGCAAGAAGTTAATAGGAATTATGAAATATTATACAGCAATGACAATAGCTGGCTCAGACAGTTGTGGAGGAGCCGGCGTACAAGCTGACATCAAGACCATGTCAGCACTAGGCGTATATGCCGCATCGGCCATTACAGCCATTACCGTACAGAACACCCTGGGAGTTTATGCCATCCAAGACATCAACCCCGAAATAGTAAAGGGCCAGATAGAAGCTGTGATGGACGACATCCACCCAGATGCCATCAAAGTAGGTATGGTTAACGACCGTACCACTATCCAGGCTATTGCTGAAGCCCTGAAAAGATACCAAGGGAAATACCAGCATCTCATCATTGACCCTGTGATGGTTTCCACCAGTGGTTGCAGACTCATGCAGGAGGACGCTCTCAGCATTTTCATACAGGAGTTATTACCACTAGCTACCCTGCTAACACCTAACATCCCGGAAGCAGAGATACTGGCAGGAATGAAGATACAGAATAAGGAAGACATCCAGAACGCAGCTTTAGCCATCAGTAAGTTAGGCTGTAAATATGTACTCATCAAAGGCGGCCATTTCCAGGGAGCAGAAAAGATTGATTACCTCTTCGAAGACGGAAAACCTATTACCAGTTATCGAGGACTTAGCGTAAACACACGCAATACCCACGGTACAGGTTGTACCCTATCCTCAGCCATCACTTCTTATCTGGCAAGAGAAATGGATATGAATACAGCTATCGCCATGGCAAAGACCTATCTTTCAGGCGCAATTCTGGCAGGAAAAGATGTACAGATAGGAAAAGGTCATGGTCCGGTGAATCATTTCTATGAACCCAAGGCACTGTTTATCAAATAACAGCCAACACCTTTATATAAACAAATAAAATCACAACGAATATGAAATGGATAGTAATCACTCTGCCCGATTTTATAGAGAATGAATCAACCTATATCAACCAACTCTTTAAAGCAGGTATAGACCTGCTACATCTGCGCAAACCAGAATCAAATACAGAGGAGTGTAAGCGACTGATACAGGAAATCGACAAGAAATGGCATAAAAAGATTGTAGTACACGATCACTTCGAACTTTGTCAGGAATTTCATCTTCATGGTATTCATCTTAACAGAAGAAACCACGAGATTCCAGAAGGCTTTCAAGGAAGCATCTCACAATCCTGCCATAGTTTTAAGGAAGTAGAACAAGCTCTCCAGACTATATCACCCAAGAACAAAGACGAAAAGAGTGCGATACTCAAACCAGCCTGCCATTATGTTTTCCTCAGTCCAATCTTTGATAGCATTTCAAAGAAAGGCTACAAACATTCCTTCTCTAACAAAGACTTAGAGGAAGCAGGCATCAATGGAATCATCAATGAGCGAGTAGTTGCATTAGGAGGTGTCACCCCTGAATATATTCCACAATTGAGAGCATGGAACTTTGGCGGAGCTGCATTCTTAGGTGACATCTGGAACAGAAGAACTGATGCGAACTGGGCAAAATACCTTACCGGAATTAAGAAGAAACTTGCCCCTGGGAATGCCCAGAATACGCTTAACTGTTCAAATATTTGGTAGAGGAAAATACACTACTTTCTAATAAGACAGGCCGAATCTCAACAATAAAAATAAAAAAATGCTTTTTTATTTTGTATTGTCTTCGATTTGCACTACCTTTGCACCCATGATATATCCAGATAATTTTGAAAATAAGATAGGATTCAATGAAATCCGCAAGATGCTGCGCGAAAGATGCCTCTCTCCACTCGGAAAGGAACAGGTAGACAAGATGGCATTCAGCAGCGATGCAGAACAAGTTAACGAATGGCTCATGCAGGTGCGTGAGTTCCGCAGACTGATGGAGGAAGTAGAAGACTTTCCCCTACAATATTTCTATGATGTAAGGGAGAGCATCCTCCGTATCCGTGTAGAAAACAGTCACCTGGAGGAGGACGAGCTGTTTGACTTGCGACGTTCACTATCTACCATAGCAGATATGGTGAAAATATTGAATCACAGCGATGATGATGACGAGCCGGAAGACGGATGGAAAAGAGAGAAAAAGTATCCCTACCCAGCCCTACATCGCCTTTCACAGGATGTAGTTACTTTTCCACAACTGATTCAGCGCATCGACCAGATACTTGACAAATTCGGCAAGATAAGAGATAACGCAACCCCTGAACTTCTTCAGATTCGCAGAGAACTGGTAAAGACAGAGGGCAGCATATCACGTACCTTATATAGTATATTGCGCTCGGCACAAAGTGAAGGCATCGTAGAAAAAGATGTTACCCCTACCCTGCGTGACGGCAGACTGGTTATTCCCGTCATCCCTACTCTAAAGCGTAAAATCAAAGGTATCGTACACGATGAGAGTGCCACAGGTAAAACAGTCTTTATAGAACCTACCGAGGTAGTAGAGGCAAACAACCGTGTACGTGAACTGGAGGGTGAAGAGAGAAAGGAAATCATTCGCATCCTCACCGACTTTACCAACAAGGTACGCCCATACTCCAAGGAAATTCTGGACAGTTACCGTTTCCTTGCCATCATTGACCTGATACAAGCCAAGCAAAAACTGGCTGATATCTTCAAAGCCATAGAACCCGAGGTAGAAGACCACCCACACATAGACTGGACCCGTGCGATACACCCATTATTGCAGCTATCTCTACAGAAAAAAAACGAGAAAGTAGTTCCGTTGGATATCATGCTTACACAGGACAAACGCATTCTTATCATCTCCGGTCCAAATGCAGGCGGCAAATCTGTCTGTCTGAAAACCGTCGGATTATTACAGTATATGCTGCAATGCGGTTTGAGCATCCCTGTAAGTGAGCGTTCAAAGACAGGTGTTTTCCAAAACATCATGATTGATATCGGTGACGAACAGAGTCTGGAGAACGACTTGAGTACCTACTCATCTCATCTTCTGAACATGAAGAATATGATGAAGGCAGCCAATAGCGAGACCATCATTCTGATAGATGAGTTTGGTACAGGTACAGAGCCAGGAATCGGTGGTGCTATCGCCGAAGCTGTACTCGACAAGTTCTGCAAGCAGCAAGCTTATGGTGTGATTACCACCCACTATCAGAACCTGAAGCATTTTGCCGACAGCCATGAAGGAGTGGTTAACGGCGCCATGCTCTACGACCGCCATGAGATGAAAGCCCTCTTCCAATTAGCTATCGGCAGACCAGGTTCTTCTTTCGCTATCGAAATTGCAAGAAAGATAGGATTACCCGAAGAAGTAATCAAGGAAGCATCAGATATCGTTGGTTCTGAATACATTCAAAGCGACAAGTATCTTCAGGATATTGTTCGTGACAAGCGATATTGGGAAAACAAACGCCAGAATATCCATCAGCGTGAAAAAGACATGGAGAAAACAATCTCCAAGTACGAAAACGACATAGAGGATATTGAGCGAAGCAGAAAGGCAATTCTCAAAAAGGCAAAAGAAGAAGCCGCAGAACTTCTGAAAGAAAGTAACAAGAGAATCGAAAACGCCATCCGGGAAATCAAAGAAAGCCAGGCTGAAAAAGAAGAAACCCGCCGTATCCGTCAGGAACTTGATACCTTCAAGCAAGAGGTTCAAGAAATTGATACCAAGGAGACCGATGACAAAATTGCCCGCAAGATAGCCCAAATTCAACAACGCAAAGAGCGCCATGCCAAGCGCCAGGCTGAAAAGAAAGAGAATCAGGAAAAGGCTGCAGCAGCACTGAGGAATGCACAGAACAAGACTCAAGCAGATAGTAAACGTGATATTCAGATTGGCGATACGGTGCGCATCAAGGGACTGACTACAATCGGAAAGATAGAAAACATTACTGGAGATACAGCAACTGCCGTATTTGGAGGAATGAGAACCAAGATGCGCCTGAACCGTCTGGAGCATGCCACAACTCCTGTTGAAAATGCAGACAAGACAGAAGAGCGCAAGGAAAATCTGGCTTCATACGGTATCAGTAAGGAAACCAGAAAGACCATTGACTCACATAAATCCAACTTTCACCAGGATCTGGACGTTCGCGGAATGCGAGGCGATGAAGCACTTAATGCGGTACAATACTTCATCGATGATGCTATCCTGGTAGGAATGCCAAGAGTCAGAATCCTTCACGGAAAGGGAAATGGCATTCTAAGACAGCTCATTCGCCAATATCTGAGTAGTGTGCCTAATGTGACCCATTATGCAGACGAACACGTACAATTTGGCGGATCAGGCATTACGGTAGTTGATTTTTAGCAAACAAACGTTAAACAACTAAAGTTTTTCGGCAAAACATTTGGCGGGTTCAAAGAAAAACCGTACCTTTGCACCCGCTTAAAAATTGAGACGGACAAGTCTCATACGACCAGCTCCCTCGGAACCCCCCAGGATGGGAACATAGCAAGGGTACTTGGTTGTAGCGGTGCGATATGAATCGCTTGTCCACCCGCCTCTTTAGCTCAGTTGGCCAGAGCACGTGATTTGTAATCTCGGGGTCGTT
>OGKF01001314.1_pt1 | contig 11434 bp, 8 predicted proteins | sample 1572391 | NCBI WGS metagenome assembly OGKF01 (sample SAMEA2582095, study PRJEB24529) | metagenome | biome: Human gut stool | place: China | collected 2011
CCTCTTCTTTATACATTCCGGTCAGTTCTTCGCAGATAGTTCCCAGATTCCGTACATGAGCTGCCGCTTTCTTCTGCAACGGTACTTTCTTCACAGTCAGCTGCCCATCTGCTGCTTCACTGATTTCCGTATAAATGGAGAGCTTCTGATCTCTCTCATTGGAAAACTTCACATAAACCGGTGCTGTCTGTGGCTGTTCTTTTCCGATCACAAGAAGAAAGGAATTGGCAAACTGCGGGTAAAGATCATTGCTCAAAAGTGTATTATACACCTGAGATTCCTGAAACAGGTCCAGACGGAGTCTGTCAAAATTGTAGTCCCTCATATGCAGCTCTCCGCTTGCAGGGAGATGTCTGTCTGAATGAATAGTCATTGGAAATTTGTAATCCGGATATGGATAATACCAGTCGGCTTTTAAGTTTCCTGCCTCCTCCAAAATTCCATTAAATTCTTTTCTTGAAAAAGTTTTAACTCCTTTTGTTTTGGGGTATCCCTGGATTCCTTCGAATAAAGTTCCAAAATGGTCCTCAGTACATCCGGCCCAGTATTTCAGTCCCAGTCTGTTCTCAATGGCCAGAATGATCTTTCCATCCGGCTTCAGATGCTTTGATATGATCCTGAGAAAGTCCACATAGGGATTCTCACTCCGGATATAGGATTCTCCATACTCAAATACGCCGATCAAAGTGATATAGTCGTATTTCTCAGTAAGGTTTTTCTCGATCTCCTGAAAATTTCCCACAAGAATCTTAAGATTATCCTGATCCTGATGTCTGTATGCATTGATCTTACTTCTTTTCATAGAAAGCTCGATGCAGGTAACTTCCTTCGCCCTTTCACAGAGAGCTCCTGTCACAGCACCACATCCGGAACCAATCTCCAGAACCTTCTCTTCTCCTGTAAAGGGAATCCAGCTCAGAATATTCTCCCTGATATGAGAAAAATGATAAAGAATTGGCCAGCTCTTTCTCTCACTGATTACTCTGTTAAATTCTTCCGGTGCAAAATCTCTGGAAATTGCAAGCATTTCATCCTCTATCGCACCATCACTGTATAGATCTTTTCCCGGATAGCACGTGGTATCCAGAATTACTTTCCCGATTTTTTCTTCCATATATAGTCCTCGCGCTGATTATTTTTTCGCACTGATATTTGTCATCATAACTTTCTCAGACCTGTTCTTCGCACCGTACTTCCACCTTTGAATCCATATCATAGAATCCAACTGTATTTTTACTGGAAATAACTGTTATGTTACATGCGTCATAAAGTCTGTGGAATACCGTAAAATCTCCGTTTTTATACCCTGTACATCCAAATGACAGGAGATACTCACCGCCCTGAAGGTTCATGTTCTGTGTAAATGTTACAGTACATATATCCCCTTTTCCGGAGTGTTCTATCTTTGCATTTTCATACATGGTATTGGTACCTGTGATTTCCGTACCCTGAATATTTTTAAATGTGTATGCCATGATCGGCTCCTGAATCTCTTCATTAAACCGGACTTTCATACGAATTTTGAAGCAGCTTCCCTTTTCAACAGTATTGGAACATCTTCCTTTATCATCAATGACTCTGAAATCTGTGATCTCAGCAATACGGCTTCCATATTCCAGCATATTGGGATTTACCTGAAAATCTCCCAGTCCTTCACTGTCCTCTGCCACAATCTGCTCTGTACTGTCAGATTCATTCTGTTTTACAGGATTCTGTCCTACCAGAAGCTGTTTGTACAGGTCAACCATCTGCTTTGGTGAACCTTCATCCATCTTTACGCCTTTGTTCAGAAGAATAACTCTGTCACAATACTTGGAAACGCTTCCAAGATCATGACTTACAAACAGGATCGTCTTTCCCTGTTTCTTAAATTCCTCAAACTTGTGATAACATTTTGCCTGAAAGAACACGTCGCCCACAGACAACGCCTCATCTACCACCAGGATCTCCGGATCAATATTGATCGCAACAGCAAAAGCCAGACGCACGAACATACCGCTGGAATAAGTCTTTACAGGCTGGTATACGAAATCTCCGATCTCTGCAAAATCCAGGATATCCTGCAGCTTTGCATCCATCTCTTTTTTCGTATATCCCATCATGGTACCGTTCATGTATACATTTTCAATTCCTGTATAATCCATGTTGAAACCGGCACCCAGTTCCAGAAGGGCTGATATTTTTCCGTCTACATCCACCTGACCGGAAGTAGGTGTAAGCACGCCGGTAATGATCTTTAAAATGGTAGACTTGCCAGAACCATTCGTACCGATAATACCTACGGTCTCTCCCTTTTTTACCTGGAAAGACAGTCCTTTCAAAGCATAAAAGTCACGGTGATAATTTTTATGGGAAATACTTACAGATTCCTTCAGCCGGTCGATGGGCTTGTCATAAAGGCGGTAAACCTTAGTCACATCCCTGACACTGATGGCATTTTCCTTTCCCTGTTCATTCATTGACATATGTTTCTCCATCTCTATCGCATAGTTTTCCACTTTAGGGTTTAGTATAGCATAAAATAGCTTTGTTTCATACTATTTCTGAGCAGATAGACACATTTTACATGAGAAAATACAATAATAACGTGAAAATGGGAACCCTGTAAAATCATCTTTTTACAGAATTCCCATCTTTTATATTACTTACTTTCTATTGCTTATTTTAGGGGTGTAAATATTATAATGCCCGGATGTCCCGGATCAGCTGATCTTTCTCTGCTTCGGTTGTGGCCCAGCTGGTACAGAAACGGACTACCTTACTTCCATCAGCCAGATCCTGCTGGTGTTCAAAGGTATATTCTTTTCCCAGTACCTCTGCCTGTTCTTCTGTCAGGATCACAAACAACTGGTTGGTATAGCTGTCCACATATTCCCGGATCCCTTTTTCTTTAAATGCAGCCTTGATCTCCAAAGCATAGGCATCTGCCTGGGCTGTCATTTTTTCGTAAGTATCATCCTCTAACAGGGCACAAAACTGCATCCCAAGAAGCCATCCTTTTGCCAGAACGGCTCCGTTCTGTTTCATATAAGTACGGAACTTCCGCGCCAGCTTCTTGTTTGTGATCACCAGTGCCTCGCCAAATAAAGCGCCGCACTTGGTCCCTCCAATGTAAAATACATCCGTCAGTTCTGCCATTTTTTCCAGTGTCAGGTCATTTTTCACAGAACCAAGGCCATAGCCCAGTCTGGCTCCGTCTGCAAACAGGTACATTTCGTACTCATCGCAGACTTTGCGGATCTCTCTTAATTCCTGCTCTGAATAAATGGTTCCCCATTCTGTAGGAAATGAAATGTATACCATCTTAGGTTCGCAGATATAATTAGGCTCACCGCTATTGTAATAAGAAGCTGCCACTTCCCGGATCTGCTCTGCGCTGATCTTTCCGTCTGTTGAAGGAAGAGGCACCAGCTTGTGTCCGGTATTTTCAATGGAACCAGCTTCATGTGCATATACATGACCGCTGTCCGGACAGATCACACTCTGGATAGGGCTTAAAGCTGCCGCGTGGACAATGAAGTTAGCCTGTGTAGCTCCCGGTAAAAAGTGGATAGCAGCTTCCGGTGCCTTACATTTTTCCCGGATCAGCTTAGCCGCCTTCTCACACCATGTATCTTCCCCATATCCATCATAGCTTTCCCCATTGATCTGTGCCAGTTTCTCTAATATCTTTTCGCATGCACCACGGTTATAATCATTGTGTAAACGGATCATATTTGATTTTTCCCCTTTGCTAATTTAATGTACTCTTTTTTCAAACTTTAGCATCTTTCAGTTTTATACAGCAGCGTTTCTTAAAAAAGGAAACACCATAGCACAAAATGTGATCAAAATCATCTTCATATTCTTTTGCATACATTTTTTCATTGATCTGATCTAATGCTTTTTGACAGTCTGTATCCATAGTTTCCAGCGTTTTTGAATATTTAGCCTCAAAAATAGCCACACGGCCTTCCTCAGGATCATAAACCACCACATCACTGCGGCCTTCTCCATGTTCTTTATTGGATTCTACCACATAACCCGCCCCTGCAAAAATACCTGCAAGAAAAGCATGATAAAAGTCTTCCCTGTAATCATGATAGCTGATGGTTTTTCGCAAAAGCCGGTTCATTTCTTCCATTACTGTCCTGCTGTCACCCTTCCACACTGCCGAAAACATTTTTTTCCTGTCCCATGCTTTTGCGCTGTCATCAAACCATTGGATCACTGTTGTTTCAAATATTTCCCGTATTTCTGCATTTGGTATCATAAGTGCAGAAATCCCATCTGGAAGTTTCTCTTTCAATTCATTTTCCCGTATACTGGTAAGATAACCGGTAAGATAAAGGATGCTCCACAGATTGTCCTCTGATGAATGAAGATAATCATAAGTCAGATTCTCATCTATACGCTGTAAAATATACCCACCATTCAATAATGTTTCCAGTTTTTTTGTAATATTACTGCCTGCAATATCGATAAAGGAACGAATAATTCCATTATCACTTGTGTTCATCCAATAACTTTTTGGCCTCGTATCTGAATCTCTCTGTATATCCCTGATATAATTCATTACATCCCATGGACAATATACATCCATCCGCCCAAAATGATAACCATCATACCAGCTTTTTACACGTTCCAGATGATCTATGCTCCCGGCATCCCTCAGGATCTGCTCTACATCTTTTTGAATAAATCCAAAATATTCATTTAACCGGGTATCTGTGATCGTATCAGAAACCAGATTATTGGTTCCAGTAAAAATGCTTTCCTTGGCAATTTTAAGACAGCCCGTAATAATCGCAAATTTTAAAAATTGATTGTCCTTCAACGCTGTACTCATCATTCCTTTGATCACAGACAGCATTTCTTTATAATACCCGTTACTGCTTGCTTTTGCCAGTGGAACATCGTATTCATCCAGTAAAAGAATAACTGGCTTCCGATAATAAGACTCCATCATACACATTAATGTATTTAAGGAAAAACCGACCTGTGCTTCACTGGCCGTTCCTGCTTTCAATTCCAGAAATACTTTCTTATCATCCGGATCGATTGCCTCACTCTGTAAAAGATATACATGCATCTTACAAAGATTAGAAAGCTGGACCACCAGACGATCATATGCGCTTTGAAAATCCAGACCATCTATATCCTTTAAAGAAAAAAATATAACTGGCCACTGATTCATCCATTGATCACACAATTCTCTGTTTCCTGAAATTTCCAGATTCTCAAATAGTTTTTCACTGTTTTTCCGAATATTAAAAAAATTTTCCAGCATACTCATACCAAGGGTTTTTCCAAACCGTCTTGGTCGCGTGATAAGCGTCACTTTAGCTGCCGATGAAGTCAACATTTCACGGATCAGACCCGATTTATCTACATAGTAATATCCATTGCTGCGAAGTTCTGCAAAATCCGAAACTCCTACTGGAATATTTAACTTTGCCATAGATCCAGCTGCCACTCAAAATGTGTTTAAATATATCCAAACACATCGAGAAATTGAAGTTCTCACGAATACTTCTTACTGCTTCATTGTGTATGCTTTGGCGATTACAAGTAATACGCTACTCACAGGTTCTTGTACACTCCACAGTCGTTAATTCCCGAAATAGCCTTCGGTACATACTTACATTTGCTTTTAATTATGCAATCTTGTAAGTTTTAGCATCTTTCAAATTTAGTGCTGCATTGAAATCCCTATCTGCAACATAGCCACATTCACATCGATAAATTCTATCTGAAAGCTTTAAATTTTTTTTGACAGAACCACAATGATGGCAAGTCTTTGAAGATGGATAAAATCTATCCACTATTCTTAATTCAATGCCGTTTTCATCACACTTGGCTTTTAGCCTTGCTCTAAATTCATAAAACTTCTGAGATGCAACAGCTTTTGAAAGACACCTGTTTTTCATCATTCCTTTTACATTTAAGTCTTCAATCGCTATGTAAGATGGTTTTGTTTTCACTATCTCAGCGATTGTCTTGTTCATGTAATCTGTACGGATATTATCCATTTTATGATGAAGTTTTTGTACCTTAAACTTTTGTTTCTGTATATTTGCTCTTTGAGTGGACTCTCCTTTCTTTAAATTTTCATACTTTCGGGAAAGACTTCTCTGTTCCCGGATCAGCTGTTTTTCAAGTTTCTTTATTCTTGTTGATCTGTTGATGTTCTTGTAGGTCTTTCCATTTGAAACGATGGCAAAATCTTTTAGCCCAAGGTCAATTCCAATTCCTTTATTGGAATTATTGGCTATCTTGTTATTTGGGATCTCTATAAGAACTGAAACATAGTATCTGTCAGCTTTTATTGAAACATGACCGCTTTTGATCACATACCCGTCTTTGGTAGTAGGAAAGTATCCTTTTTCTTTCATACGGACCCAACCAAGTGATGGAATATTGATCCTGTGTCTTTCGCATCGGCAATCCTTTGGATTATTCTTTACGAAATACATCTTCACATCTGATCTTCCTTTCTTTTTAAAATTAGGAAAAGCGCTTTGATGTTTGAAAAATCTGGTAAATGCGACACAACCATTTTCGATTGAATGCTTTACAGATTTTGAACTAACTTCCTTGATCCATAACTTATCCGGATTTTGGGGAAGATACTCATTGTTCAGCCAGACACTAAAACTTTTACCACTCATAAACTTTTCTCCATTGTCATGAAGTTCTTTGTTATGAGCGAGATAGAAGTTGTAAATATATCTACAAGTTCCTATTGTTTTACGGATCTTAACTTTCTGTTCCTCTGTCGGATTTATTTCCGTCTTGAAGCTCTTTAGCAATGTCCTCATCCTTTTCTATTTGTTTTTTATACTTACGAAGTCCATATAATCTACAGGAAAAAACATGGAGTATAGATACAATATCCTGTACAAGTTCTTCTTGCGGTGATAGTTCTTCATTGTTCACTATCATGATAGTTGTGTTGAACTTCATACAGAATCTTTCAAACCAATCATATCCAAATCGGATAAATCTGTCTTTATGTGTAACTATGATGGTTTTAATTTTTTGGTCCATTACTTCATCTAATAACTGATTCCACTTTTTGCGATTATAGTTTAAACCACTTCCATAATCTTCAATACATTGGTCTACAATCATTCCTCTGGCATTACAGAATTGACGTAAAAATGATACTTGATCCTGTAGATCATCCTTTTGATCTCTTGTAGAAACTCTTGCATAAATAACAACTTGTCGATCATCATTCTCTGTATTTATACCTTTGAATTGAAGATATTGGTCGTAAGTATAATAACGCCTATCCGTTGGAGTCCGATTTGCTTTCAGCGTTCCTTCCCTGTCCCAACGCTGTAATGTTTTCACAGAGACACCTAATAATTCAGCAAAATCCTTTGGTTTGTAATTAGTGATATTTGATGTGTTCATAACAATACCTCCATGGGTATATTTAAACACTTTTAATCACCAATGTCAATTTTATTTATTACTTAAATTTTCTCCTTTCCATTTTATGTGTACGCAAAATTTTTCTATAACTACTATAACTAATGATACCATGAAGTGTTGATTTTTACAAATATTCTAACCATCACTATTTACAGAAAAATGGCTGTCCACAAATCAGCAGACAGCCATTTTCCAGCAATTTATAACTATGAATGATAGATTGATTTTTACATGATCTTATGGATCCAGCCTTCCGGTGCTTCGATCTCGCAGTGCTGCATACCTGTTAATATATCATAAAGCCGCTTTGTAACAGGTCCCATGGTATGTTCTGAGTCCCTGAATACGATCTCTTTTCCATGATCTGTGATCTTGCCTACTGGAGAGATGACTGCTGCAGTTCCGCACAGTCCGCTTTCTACAAATTTTCCAATTTCTTCCAGTTTTACAGGACGTTCTGTTACTTTAATTCCCAGCATACCAGCTACTGTGATCACAGAACGACGGGTGATAGACGGTAAAATGGAGTCGGACTTCGGGATCACCAGCTCTCCGTCTTCTGTTACAAAGAAGAAATTAGCTCCGCCGGTCTCCTCTACAAAGGTTCTGGTAGCCGGATCAAGGAACATATTTTCATCATAGCCGTTTTTATGTGCATCTACGTAGGCATGAAGGCTCATCGCATAGTTCAGGCCTGCTTTGATATGTCCGGTTCCATGAGGTGCTGCACGGTCATAGTCACTGACACAGATGTGAAGAGAACGGACACCGCCCTTAAAATATGGGCCTACAGGTGTACACAGAATACGGAACTGATATCCTTCTGCCGGGTTTACTCCGATCACAGGTGTAGAAGCAAACATATATGGTCTGATGTAAAGAGAAGCTCCGCTTCCGTAAGGCGGTACCCAGGCTGCATTTGCCTTTACCACCTGATCCAGGGCATCCAGGAAACGTTCTTTTGGAAATGGGGGCATTTCCATGCCCTTGGCAGAATTCATCATTCTCTCTGCATTCTGATCCGGTCTGAAAGCAACGATGCTTCCATCCTTTGTCTCATATACTTTCAGTCCTTCAAAAACCTCCTGGCAGTACTGAAGGATACCTGCGCACTCATTGATCACCACATTGGCATCTGCAGTCAGTCCTCCTTCATCCCAGGCGCCATTTTTGTAATTTGCCACATAGCGCATATCCGTCTGATGATATGCAAAACCGATATTTTCCCAGTCCAGATTTTTCTTTTCCATAATTTGTACTCCTTTGCAGATGTTACTGTGATAATGATATTTTAATAAAAATTGTGATACTCTTTGTCTAACTCTATTTTTCCAAAATATTTTTCAAAATCCATCCCCAGGTAATCACTCATCTGTTTCATTTCATAAACAGTCTTTACATCAACAGCAATTCCCTGTTCTTTTATTTTTTCTATTGCAAGAACTTCTTTTTCACCGTGGGTATAGATTTTTTCTTTTCCATCTGCTTTTGGTGAATTTCTCAATTCATCCAAAAATACAGATAAATGCTTCTTAATCTCTTCTGCATTTCCGAAAAATTCCAGATTTACAGCTGCAAATCCATGGCAGGTACCGCCTTTTCCATCTACATGAGTATGATTGGATGTCATACCCATAGATAAAATAGATGAAAATAATTCACAGAGCATTCCATATCCATATCCTTTATGACTGCCTGTTAATTCTTCGTTTCCTCCAAGCGGTACAATTCCTCCGCCTCGTTTTCCTACTATATTTCCCAGAACCTCTCCAGCATTCTTGCTTGGTTTGCCCTGGGCATCAAGCGCCCAACCAGCCGGAAGCTCCTTTTCTGCTTTATTGTACATTTCCAGTTTTCCGCGGGTTACTACTGATGTAGATGCATCAAATAAAAACGGGTATGGATCTGCTGGCATTGCCACAGCTATAGGATTGCTTCCTAACATTGCCTTTTTCCCAAATGTAGGAACCATGATCGCCTCTGAATTGGTACAGGACATTCCCATAAGTCCTTCATCACTTGCCATTTTTGCATAATATCCTGCAATTCCATAATGATTTGAATTACGCACGCTTACAATTGCAATACCACTTTTTTTAGCCTTTTCAATAGCCATGTTCATTGCTTTATATGCAACCAGCTGTCCCATTCCATCATGAGCATCAAGCACTGCTGTAACTGGTGTTTCAAATATAACTTCCGGGACTGCATCTACTTTGATCAGGCCTTTCTGTATTCCTTTATGATATCGGGAAATGCGCTGCATCCCGTGAGATTCAATTCCGAACTTATCAGATGTAAGCAGGACATCTGTTATGATCTTGCTTTCATCTTCTGAAAATCCAAAATTTTTAAAAGAATCGATACAGAAGCATTCCAATATTTCTGTTGGAAAATATAAATGTGACATAACGAAAACTCCTTTTTAACCTACCCAGCCAATACCAGATAAAATACAGATAATAACACATGCGATTCCGATCAGGATTCCTATTAAAGGCACTGCATATTTTAACCAGTCGGTATATTCAACTTCTGCAATTCCTAAAGCACCTACTAATGGACTGGATACAGGTGTCAAAGTATTAGTTAAGCTGTCGCCGATGCAATAAATCTGAGCAATGATCTCTCTCGTAACACCAAGAATATCTCCTACCGGGCATACTAACGGAAGCAGGATCGCAGCTTTGGAATATCCACTTGGGATCAGCATATTGAAGAATAAGATAAATGCAAAAATTGCAAGTGCAGCAACCATAGGTCCAAATCCACCAAATAAGGTAGATGCTCCATGAGCGATGGTATTAACCATCTTGCTGTCTGTTAAAATTGTACCAATAACTTTGGCAAATCCCAAAACAACGCAGATACCGCCCATTCCCTGGGCACCTTTAAAGAATCTCTTTCCTACTTCATTTGGATTGACCTGATAAATAACAGCTGTAAATAAAACATCCACTACCATTAATGCTACAAGATAATCATTTTCCCAGCCATAGTTTTTTGAACCAAATGCGTAGATAATATAACAGGAGAATAAAGTGATCATATTAACAAATGCACGGATCGGGAATTTTGTTTCTTTCTTTTCTCCCTGTTCCTCCGGTTTTGTAAGTACACCGGTAATGCTTCTTAACGGATTCTTTGTGATCTTTAATGCATAATGTGTGCAGTAAGCAGCATGTACAGCTGTAAAGATGATCCAGATGATAATACGCACCTGCATACCTGATAACGGTGTAACTTCACAGATAGACTGTACTGTGATCAGCAAAGTAGATGTAAAAGAAGCTCCCTGACCAATCAGGTATCCTAAATAAAACATTGACATAGCACAAATTCTGTCCAGTTTCAGTCTTGAGCAGATGACCAAGCCAACAGTAACAAATGCGATCATGGAGTCATTTCCTGCAAATGCGCCTAAAAGGGACATCAGTGTTACAATGGCAGGTACCAGTACTATAACACTCTTATCTTCCAGTCTGTAGATTCCATAATTGATCATTTCCTCAAAACAGCCTGTAGAAATGACAACTGCCAGGGATCCACCACAGATCAGCAGCAAAGAGATCGTACTAGCTGATCCTACAATTCCCTTCTTAATAGAAAGAAGTGCCTGCCATGGTGATACAGGATTCTGGCCAACAAACTGGAATGTACCTGCAATGGCACGTTTATTATCATCTAACTGGAACTCTCCACCTGGGACAATATAGCTTAATGCACAGAATACTAAAATAAGCAGCATGATCAGTACCAAAATCTGCGGTACCTGAATTTTTTTTCTTTGTTTTTCCCATTACCTTTCTCCTCCGTATTTACTTAACTGTGGCAAGAACCACCGTAAATAATTCTGTTTTTTCTACCATAGATGACAGCCTCATGGATTCATCCTTTGAATGGATCTTATACATATACGGGCCTAAACCATCTACAGAAGGAACCCCCTGATAGCTGAAATAGCTTGCATCTCCGCTTCCTCCTACTGTCTGTTCCGGAAGTTCATGATCTA
>OGKF01001330.1_pt1 | contig 11328 bp, 7 predicted proteins | sample 1572391 | NCBI WGS metagenome assembly OGKF01 (sample SAMEA2582095, study PRJEB24529) | metagenome | biome: Human gut stool | place: China | collected 2011
TCCTGTGTCTCCGTAACCCTCTCCAAATCCGTTTATTAAAATCGCCGGATCCTGATCTCCGTTATTGATAATAAAGGACATTGGAATTCGGAAGTCCTGTCGGTGTAACTTCGCCTGTTTCCAGATTTTTGATTGTGTCTGCTTTGTAATCTCTTACAGCAACCACTTTGTGTCCTGCAAATTCTGCCGGCGGATTCTGGCGAAGTGAATTCATGATATCCTGAATCTTCTGCAGGCCTTCAATACCTTTCATAGTTACAGCTTTGATATCGTCTTTGTAATATCCAAACTGTTCATACATCTCGATCATTGCATCCCACAGAGTCTTACCCTGCGTCTTATAATATGCTGCCGCTTCGCAAAGTGCCATTGTTGCAACGATTGCATCCTTATCTCGTGCATATGTACCGATCAGGCAGCCATAGCTCTCTTCCATGCCAAACAGATAGGTTCCTTTGCCTTCCTGCTCATTTTTGAGAACCTGTTTGCCGATCCACTTAAATCCGGTCAGAACCTCGATCAGTTCTGCGCCGTATGATTTTGCTACTGCATCGATCAGGTTGGTGGAAACGATGGATTTAACAACCTGTCCGTCTGCCGGGATCTTTCCAGCTGCCTGCTTCTGGCTGAGTACGTACTCACACAGAAGGGATCCGGACATATTTCCAGTCAGTGGAATATATTCGCCGGACTTGGTATCTTTTACATATACACCAAGACGGTCTGCATCCGGGTCAGTTGCCAGTACCAGGTCTGCATCTTTCTCTTTTGCCAGCTTTAAGCCCAGTTCAAATGCTTCTTTTGCTTCCGGGTTTGGATAGCTTACAGTTGGGAAATCGCCATTTGGCAGTTCCTGCTCCGGAACTACGTATACATGGGTAAATCCGATCTCTTTCATAACTCTTCTTGCAGGGATATTTCCTGTTCCGTGAAGAGGTGTGTATACGATAGTGATCTGATCCTGCATCTCATCAATGGCCTTCTGGTTTACTACCTGAGCCTTTACCTGAGCGATGTATTTATCATCAATCTCCTGTCCAATTACCTGATACAGACCTGCTGCTGTTGCAGAAGCCTCATCTGTAGTCTTTACTGTAGACAGATCTTCGATTGCCAGAACTTCTTCTGTAACACCTTTATCATGAGGAGGTGTAAACTGTGCGCCATCTTCCCAGTATACCTTGTAACCATTGTATTCCGGCGGGTTGTGGCTTGCAGTGATATTGATACCTGCTACGCAGCCCAACTCACGTACTGCAAAGGACAATTCCGGTGTTGGACGAAGGGATTCAAACTTATATGCCTTGATACCGTTTGCTGCTAAAGTCATAGCTGCTTCCATAGCAAATTCAGGTGACATATGACGGGAGTCGTATGCAATTGCTACGCCCTTGTTAGCTGCTCCCTGCTTGATAATATAATTTGCAAGTCCCTGGGTAGCACGTCTTACAACGTAAATATTCATACGGTTGATACCTGCGCCGATGATACCTCTTAAACCAGCGGTTCCGAACTCAAGGTCCATATAGAAACGCTCTTTGATCTCGTTTTCATTGCCCTCAATGGCGCGCAGTTCTTCCTTTGTAGCCTCATCAAAGTAAGGATTTGATAACCATTCCTGGTATATCTTCATGTAATCTTTCATTATAACATACTCCCTCCTAAATTAAATTTTGGAGTCAAAAGGTCTTTTGACAGCCCCCTGATTCATGCTTTTAATTATACTATATCATGTCAGAAAAAGGAAGTCTTAGAAGAAGCGAATCTTCTTTACCATCTCTACAAATTCACGGTTATTTCTGGTCTTTGAAAAGAGATCTAAGATCTTCTCTACTGCCTCATCCGGCTTTAAGGAATTGGTGGCTTTGCGGATAATATCTACTGCCTCTGCCTCTTCTTTTGTAAGGAGCAGATCATCTCTTCTGGTACCGGATTTTAAAATGTCAATAGCCGGGAAGATACGTTTTTCAGACAGTTTACGGTCCAGCACCAGTTCCATGTTGCCGGTACCCTTAAATTCCTCGTAAACCACATCATCCATACGGCTTCCTGTATCTACCAATGCTGTTGCAAGAATGGTCAGACTGCCCTTTTCACGCATATTTCTTGCAGCACCGAAGAAACGCTTTGGCATATGCAGTGCTGCCGGATCAAGACCACCGGAAAGGGTACGGCCGCTTGGGGCAACGGTCAGATTGTAAGCTCTTGCCAGACGGGTGATACTGTCTAAAAGGATGATAACATCTCTTCCATGTTCTACCAGACGTTTTGCACGTTCAATAACCATTTCAGATACACGTTTGTGGCGCTCCGGAAGCTCATCAAAGGTGGAATAGATAACTTCTACATTTGGCCCTACAATGGCTTCTTTGATGTCAGTTACTTCCTCAGGACGCTCATCGATCAAAAGGATCATCAGATGCATGTCCGGATGATTGGTGGTAATAGCTTTTGCCACCTGTTTTAAGAGAGTGGTCTTACCAGCTTTTGGCGGGGAAACGATCATACCACGCTGTCCTTTACCGATGGGTGCCAGCAGGTCTAATACTCGCATGGCAACAGAAGTTTTCTCTCTTGGATTTTCCATGTGGAGACGCTGATTTGGGAAGATCGGGGTCAGATCCTCAAAGTTTGGTCTTGTCTCAGTAGCACTTAATGGATAGCCGTTCACTGTTTTAATATAGAGAAGTGCAGCGAATTTTTCTGTAGCTGCTTTTACTCTTCTGTTTCCCACAATGATATCACCGGTCTTTAAGTTGAAACGGCGGATCTGGGATGGTGCAACATAGACATCATTTTCACCTGGAAGGAAGTTTTCACAGCGGATAAAGCCGAAACCGTCCGGCATAACCTCTAAGATACCGTTTGCCTCAATGCCGCTGTCTAATTCTGCCATATCCTGTGTGGAAAGTCCCATGGCGTCATTTCTGTATTCCGGTCTTGCCACACGCTCCTGGTTGTCCACATTCTGGACATAAGTCTGGTTCTGGGTAGAATAAGTCTGGCTGACGGGAACCGCCTGCTGAACAGGGGCAGCTGCCGGAGTGCTGTAACTATTGTTGTTATTGTTATAATTGTTGTTCCCATATGTACGGATCTGCGGACGGGTCTGGTTAAATCTTTCGTATGTACGGTTATTTCTCTGATTATTCCGGTTGTCCTGGGAACGCTTTTCCTGATATCTGTTTTCCTGTGGGCGGGTCTCCTGCACACGGTTTTCCTGGCTGCGATTTTCCTGCACACGACTTTCCTGCACCCGGTTCTCCTGTGGGCGGGTCTCCTGACTGCGGGTTTCCTGGACTGGTTTCTCCCGCACTGTTTTCTCAGCATTTACACGGCTGCTGTGAGGTTTCACTGTTACTGTTTCTGCTGTGTTTTTCTGACTTTTCTCTTCCTGGGCACATAAAAGGTCAATAAGCTCTGCCTTACGAAGGCCGCTGATCCCTTTCAGTCCCACATTTTTTGCCATCTCTTTCAGTTCGGCAAGGGACCTTGTCTCTAATTTTTCGCGCATACTACTCTCCTATCTATTATGCATCTGTTATCTGAATTATTCAGTTTGCCTGTCTTTGTAAAATACGGGATTTTTCCAGATTTTGGGAAGTTCCTTTTATAGACAGATCCGACAGGCAGAGTGAGAATTTCTGCCTTGGGATCCACGTAAAATTATTTTTATCATTTTTTATTATACATTGCCATTGTTAATCTTTCAACCATTTCATATGGGCTTTTATCTGCTTTTCATAGCCATTATCTGATGGTTCATAGAATACTGTACCCTCCATTCCATCTGGAAGATACTGCTGCTTAACATAATGTTTCGGGTAATCATGGGCATATTTATAGCCTTCACCATGTCCTAATTTCGCTGCACCTTTGTAATGACGGTCCTGAAGATGTACCGGCACCGGCATGGTACGGGTGGTCTTTACATTTTCCATGGCATTCTGTATGGCAACATAGGCTGCATTGCTTTTAGGGGCACATGCCACATAGGAAGCTGCCTGGGAAAGGATGATCTGAGCTTCCGGAAGTCCAATTCGCTCTGCTGCAAGAGCTGCGCTTACTGCTACATTTAACGCCTGTGGGTCTGCATTTCCAACGTCTTCAGAAGCACAGATCATAATACGGCGGGCAATAAATTTAATATCTTCTCCTGCATACAGCATACGTGCCAGATAATACACGGCCGCATCCGGGTCAGATCCCCGCATACTTTTAATAAAAGCAGAGATGGTATCGTAATGGTTGTCCCCATCTTTGTCATAACGCACGGCCCGTTTCTGGATACATTCCTGGGCAGCAGCAAGGTCAATATGTATCAATCCGTCTTCGCTGCGTTCTGTAGTGAGAACTCCCAGTTCTACTGCATTTAAGGCTGCTCTGGCGTCCCCATTGGCTGTATCTGCCAGAAAATCTGCGGCATCTTCCTCGATCTTTACCCGGTAAGTTCCCATTCCACGTTCTGAGTCGGTTACCGCCCGGTAGATCAGCTGTTTAATGTCATCTTTCTCCAGTGGCTTTAACTCAAAAATACGGGATCTGGAAAGAAGCGCCCCGTTTACCTCAAAATAAGGATTTTCCGTAGTAGCACCGATCAGTGTCAGTGTACCGTCTTCTACAAAAGGAAGAAGATAATCCTGCTGGCCCTTATTAAAACGGTGGATCTCATCTACAAAAAGAATGGTCCGCCGTCCATACATTCCCATATTGTTTTTTGCCTCTGTGACCACTTCTTCCATGTCTTTTTTACCCGCCACAGTGGCATTGATCTGCTTAAAATCTGCCTGAGTGGTGTTTGCGATCACCTTGGCAAGGGTGGTCTTTCCTGTTCCCGGAGGTCCATAGAAGATCACAGATCCCAGTTTATCCGCCTTGATCGCCCGGTAGAGCAGCTTATCTTTTCCAATGATATGCTGCTGCCCCACTACCTCATCCAGTGTGCGCGGACGAAGTCTGGAAGCCAGAGGAGACTCCTTCTCCATCGTATTTTCTCTCATATAATCAAATAGATCCATTTAATTTCTCCATTTTTCTTTTGATCTCATTCGATCAACAATTCATCAGCCGTTACAAAAACATAACCTTCCTTCTGCAGTATATCGATCAGCTCCAGGGCTGCCTCTACAGAGGAAGGAAATATATCATGCATTAATATAATATCCCCATCTTTTACATCTTTCAAGACCCGCCGGACGATCTTTCCTTTATCTTTTAGTTTCCAGTCTAAAGAGTCTACAGACCAGAGGACCGGGCTCATTCCAATCTCTTCTTCCAGTTCTTCGTTCCAGTCACCATAGGGCGGACGTATATATTCCGGGCGCTTTCCGGTAATGGCTTCGATCTGTTCCTGGGTATGTTCTACTGCTTCACAGACTGCCTCCGCTCCCGCTTTTGTCAGCTGGATATGTTCATAACTGTGATTGCCAATAAGATGTCCTTCTTCGCTCATACGCTTTACAATATCTTCTTTTCCTTCTATATTGCTTCCCATAAGAAAAAAGGTAGCATGGACTCCCCGTTCTTTCAGTCCGTCTAAAAGAAGCGGGGTACATTTCCGGTCCGGACCATCATCAAAAGTGAGGGCTATATACCCGGGCTGGCCGGCAACTTTTGAAAGTGCAGGAAGTGAAAATATTTTTTCTATATCCCTGTGATCATTTTTCAGGAAAATAGCGGATAAGACCAGATCTGCTGTAAACAGAAGAAAGACGAAATATTTTATATACCTGTTATGCACGGTTCACCTGATGAATGGTATCTGTTTATTTTATGCGGGAATACGCAAAAAAATCCGCCTTTGAAGCAGATTTCCCATTCTGCCAAAAGCGGATTTAAATAGTTATTTCATCAGCCTGGTGCCTGACCTGTTACTACCTTATCATTGTTTCCATTATTTGCAGAGTCCTTCTTTACTCCCGGGCCTCCATTTACGCCTGTTACTTTCTGATCATCAGAAGAGGAGTTGGAAGTACTGTTGTCAGAGGAACCTGTGGTAGAGTTTGCAGGAGTGATCTGAACGTTGTTTCCTGTGTTATTATTTCCTGTATTGCTGCCTGAAGCATTATTTCCGGAATTCTGGCTGCTCTGGTCCCCTGTTGTTTCCTGACCCTGCTGGCTTAAATGTCCATCTGCGGCTGCCTGATAGGTGACGCCATTTATTTCTACTGCTCTGCCAGATACCATACGACCGTCGGAAGGATCCATATAATAACGAAGCCCGCCTACCTCGATCATTCCTGTTGCCATCCTGCCATCACTGTTAAAGTAATACCATGCACCATCTAACTGTCTCCAGCCAATTGCCATGGCACCGGAGCCTCTCAGATAATATTTTCCACCTGCATCTGTCAGCCATCCAGTCTGCATCACACCTTCGTTGTTGGAATAATACCAGGTGCCACCATCATTGATCCAGCCTTTTAACAGATCTCCGGAACTGCCAAGGTAATACCATTTGCCGTTCTGGTTCGTCCAGCCAGTAACCATTTTCCCAGAATTTTCCAGATAGTAGCGTTTGCCGCTAACTTCGATCCAGCCTGTCTGCATAGCACCGTCATTGCCAGTATAGTACCAGGTACCATTATCACTGATCCAGCCTTTCTTTACAGCACCGCTGCTTCCAAGGTAGTACCATTTTCCGTTTTCTGACTGCCAGCCAGTCTGCATTTTTCCGGTAGTAGTATCCAGATAATAACGGGCATCTGCTACTGTGATCCAGCCGGTAGATGCAAGTCCGTCTTTATCCATGTAGTACCAGTCATTTACATCCTGTGCCCATGCATTTTTCTGTTTTTCGTAATTTGCGTAATAATAACGCTTTCCGTTAATGGTGCGCCAGGTGTTTGCCGGGATCACAGAGGTAAAGTCCTTAAACTGGAAGTCAATATCCACGTTGCCATTGATACCTTTTACAGAACCGCTGCTTGTAGCCTGCCACATCACCGGATTTTGCCAGGTATATCGGGCAGAATATCTTGCCACCCATACTGGATAATTCATCTGGCTCATATCCAGTTTATTGTTCAGCCAGTTCTCATTTGCATAGATGATCGGGTAATAACCGGCTGCAGAAATCCGCTTGCAGAAAGCGTTTGCAATAGCCGCCAGCTCTGATTTTGACAGATTTCCCTGAGTAGAGTCTTCCATATCAAATGCTACCGGATAGGAGATCGGATAGTCGGTGATCAGGTTTAATACAAAATCTGCCTCCTGGACTGCCATGTCTGTGGTAGTTGCCAGAGAATAAATATAAACGCCTACTTTAACACCATTGGCAGTTGCGTTCTGGATATTCTTGTGGAAATAGGGATCTACTGCTCCCTTGGAACGGGTTCCCAGCATAACAAATGAAATATCATCCTTTGCCACCTGGCTCCAGTTGATCTCTCCCTGCCATCTGGAAACATCAATACCACGATGGAGCACATTCTGGATCGCGCTTCCATCTGACATCTGGTACGTACCGTTTACCTTTTTCCAGGCATTGGTATTTGTGGTAGTATTGTTGGATGATGTATTGGAATTGTTTGTATTGTTTGTATTATTGCTGTTATTAGTATTATTGTTACTATTTGAATTATTTGAATTTCCTGTGTTTGTTGTAGAATTGGAAGAATTAGTATTTCCCGGATCTCCAGGACCTCCTGTGGAAATCTCTGATACCCGGGATGAGTCATCCCCCGGACCTGCAGCAAAGGCTGGAAGAGAACTTCCAAGACTGGTGATCCCAATCATACCTGCCAGTGCCAGGGCCCGGCATAGTTTTATGATCTTATCTGCGTTATTCATGCCTGTTCTCCTGAAAAAGGGGATGTCTTTTTCCTGACATCCCCATTATGTAGTCTGCAATTTAAAAGTTTTCTATCAGCCTGGTCCGTCTGTGCGTCCTGCCGTTAAGGTGTCAGAACTGGATGTGGTATTGGAAGGACTGTTTGATGTATTATTTGAAGTGTTACCACCGGAAGGACCATTGTTGGAGCTGGAATTTCTTGATACACCAGGTCCGCCATTTTCACCGGTTACACCACCGGAAGCAGAAGTACTGCTGCTAGATGGTGTCTGAGCAGATACGCCGCTTGCATTCTGGCATACACCACTTCCATCAAAGTTGTAGGTAGTTCCGTTGATATCCAGGGAGATTCCTGTTGTCATCTTTCCGCCGTTTGTCGGATTCATGTAGTAGATCTTATTATCTACCTGGATCCAGCCTGTCATCATGTGACCATTGGTATTGAAATAATACCAGGCATTATCGATCTGCTTCCAGCCTACACTCATCTTGCCATTGCTCTGATTCATATAATACTTATTGCCTTCGCTGTCAGTGAGCCAGCCTGTAAGCATACGCCCATCTGTATTCAGATAATAGTAGTCGGTGTCAACTTTTGCCCAGCCGGTCATCATCTTTCCGTCTGTTCCAAACAGATACCAGTTGTCCTTGATCTGTGCCCAGGAATTAACTACACATTTGCCGCTGCTCTGGAAGTAGTACCAGGCACCGTCCATCTGACGCCAGCCGGTTCCCATAGATCCGTCACCACGCATAAAGTAATAATCGTTTCCGATCTTTAACCAGCCGGTAACCATGGTACCGTCACCTAAGAAGTAGTACCATTTGCCATATTCCGGATTGATCCAGCGGCTTTGAGCCATCAGACCGTTTGGACGGAAGAAGTACCATTTTCCATCGATCTGTTTAAATCCGGTAGTCATATGTCCATCGGAAAGGTCCATATAATATTTGCCATCACTGGTTTCCAGCCAACCTGTATAGGTCTTGCCCTGGTAGATGTAGGTCCAATGGTCATTTGACTTGGTCCATCCATCTGCGGCGTATGAATTAAACGCAGATCCCAACGCCATAGCGCCGATCATACCAGCTGCTGCAAGGGCTGCGAAATATTTTTTACGTCCCATTTTCTCCTCCTGTTCTGTTGTATCGTCTCTTTTTCATTGATCGCACAATTATTTTTCACTTTTAATTAAGTATAGCACAAATGAACTTTCCATGATTAACATTTTTATTACAATTTTCTGAAACCTGTTTTGAAATGCATTTGTGTATGTTCCCATATCATGGGGCGTTTCTAAAAGAACTGTGGTAACTCCTTCATCAGCTTCTTATAGTACCGCTTCGCATACCGGTACATAATAATGGTGTACTCTCCAAACTCATCTCCCAGACTTGCCTTGTATACAGCCCACAGGCACCAGAGGAAGCCCCCTAAGGCTGCGTCTGCATAGGTGATGAACCGCTCTTTGTCATCTGGTCTGCGCTGTAAATACAGTTCCAGTAATTTTTCGGTCTGCTCTTCCTCATAATAGGAATAAATCGCACACATGGATACGTCCATTAACGGGTCGCACATGCCTGCGTACTCCCAGTCAAGAAGTTTTGCACTGTGATCCGGGAAAATTAAAAAGTTATCCACATTTGCGTCAATATGGCATAAACATTGTGGAAGATCCATTTTATCTAAGGCATCTAACAACTGATTTACCCATTCACGAACCTGACTGTAGTCTTCAAAAGGAATGCCGCCATGTTCCAGGCAAAGTTTCTCGTAAAAGCTGATCCGCTCCCTGATATTAAAGCTGTGGCCTACTTTTAAACCTGCTTCATGAAGCTTTCGCACCATATCCATACAGGTCTTCATATCGTCCCAGTTGTCTGCGCTGGCATTGTGGGTATTTTCATAGTATTCAGAGATCTTATAACCGGTCTTCGGGTTCAGATACAACACATGTTCTGTAATGCCCAGAGGACGGACGGCATCATAAACTTCTTTTTCCTGCTCTCTGTTAATAAGAAGCTCTGTGCCAGGTCCGGGGATACGGCAGATACAGTGATGATCTCCGGTGCGGAACAGGAAGGATTTATTGGTCATGCCGGATTTTAAGCATTTGATGTCTGTGATCTGAAACTCCGGCACATGGAATACCTCTGCTACCAGCTCCATGGCCGCATTATCGGAGTGGTTCTGATAATGGGTATCAAAGAGGCGCAGCTCTTCCAGATTTTCAAATTCGTATACCTGGTTATCCGGCTGGCGGTTGATATTCATCTCGATCTCGTTCCATTTGGACGCAGGTATGCCGCAGGCTTCTTCTGTCTGTTTCAACAGCTCCTTGTCCTCTTTTTCCAGACGGCGTTTTGCCTCTCCCTTTAACATGTCCACATAAGGCTGCTCCCAGTAAAACTGCTCTGTTCCGGGGATCTGATAATAAGCCTCTAATACAGGAAGGAATTTAGCGGAAAACTCCCTGGAAAGATATACGGGACCGTACATAAACCACGCATCTTTTCCGCCTACATTTACATCGCTGATACGGCCCTTTTTATTAAAGGTAAGGCACCATTCCTTGGTCTCTCCTTCTTCGTGGGCTGCGCTGTACCAGGCACCGCACTCATAGGAATGGTACATATTTTCCCGCATCCAGTTATCTGATGAAAGAATGTATACGTTCCGGCCTTTTAAGAACTTTCTGGCTCTGTATACAGTAGCCAGCGTGTTTTTGCAGGAGTATTCCGGATTGTATAATAATTTCACATCGTATTTATCGATCAGGTATTCAAATTTTTCTTTTAAATAGCCTACTGCAATGGTAATGTCGTGGATCCCCACTTCATGGAGCTGTTTGATCTGACGCTCGATCATGCGCTCTCCAAAGACCTCTAAAAGACCCTTTGGAGTCTCGAAGGTAAGAGGCACAAAACGGGAACCGAAACCGGCTGCAATGATCAGCGCCCCATCTACTTTATAAGGCTTTAACAGTTCTTTTCCCTTTTCCAGAAGGATGAGATATTTTTCTTTCCCATTTTCTTCCTCTGCAATATATCCCTCTGCCAGACATTCCTTCACCAGCCCATTGACTGTACCCAGGGATATGTCCATGTTTTTCGCCATTTCCCGCTGTGTAATATCCGGTTTTTCCAGTATATTTCTGCATACCAGCGCCTGTCGGTTCATATGATCTTTAACTCCTTTTCCTGCTTATGCTTATGTTTATATTTATGTTCATTTTTATTATTTTTCAAAAATATATGAACATTATAGCACACTGGGTTTAAAATGCAAGTTAAACAATGCCACTCATACCGCGAAAAAAACACCCTTCCGGGATACGTTATATATCACCAGAAGGGCATTTTATTTATGTAATTGCGTCCAATACTCAGGTTCACCGCACTCTCGCGCTTATCTGCCTGCTGACGCAGGCGGAACCTTCTATTTTATAAGATTTATTAAACCTCAAAGATCAGATCGCCGTAGCTCGGCATTGGCCATAAGTCTTTGTCTACCAGCATTTCCAGTTTGTCTACCG
>OGKF01001332.1_pt1 | contig 11319 bp, 9 predicted proteins | sample 1572391 | NCBI WGS metagenome assembly OGKF01 (sample SAMEA2582095, study PRJEB24529) | metagenome | biome: Human gut stool | place: China | collected 2011
GGCAGGGCGCCAGCCATTCCGGCTCCGGCTATTATCACCTTGATGCCGCGCTCCTTGGCTCCTTTGGCAAAAGCCTCAACAGCGTCGGGCGTGCGGTGGGCCGACAGGGCGTTAACCTCAAACGGGATGTGCATCTCGTCGAGAAACTTACATGCCTTCTCCATAACGGGCAGGTCGCTCGTGCTGCCCATGATGATACTTACTAATGGTTTCATATTAAGCTTGTTTTATTTTAAATATACATTATCTGGTCGAAACTTTTACGGCTTGCGGCCACAACACTGAGCGCCGCAGGCACAAAGACGCACTGCTCAGAACAGCAGCACAGACACAAACGAGCATGCCACGCCTGCCAAATAGCCCAGCACCACCTGGCGCAGAGAATGCTGACGCAGAATCATGCGGCTCGTGCCTACCATGCCGGCAAGCAGCAGCACAATGCAGAGCCACCACACCGGATTGAACGAAAATATAACTGAAAAAGCCAGCAACGCACCGGTAACGCCGCCGATGGCTGCCGTATGGGTGGATATCTTGATGAAAAGATTTATGATGGCGCAGGCCACCTGTATCACAAGGGCTGCTATAAGGATGCTCCCCATGAAGTGGGGCACATGGGTGGCAGCCATTATGTAATAGCACAGAAGATAAGAAAAAATGGATATCACATAAGGAATGGCGCGCCTCTCGCGGCTGCCCAGCTCTATGAGCGTCCAGCCCTGATAGCGCCGGTAGAAACGGATAAGGGCCGTAGGAAGAAATACCGTGAACAGATAGAACATCAACAGCAGGAACAGCTTGTAGGTCAGGGGCAACAGGCTGAGGTAACTGAAGATGAAAAGAATCAAAAGGCCTAATATCGGAAGATAGAAAGGCGTGAACAGAACGCTCAGCACCTTGGCCGTGAAAATAATCTCTTTCTCTTTCATTTCTTTCTTAGTCGGGCGACGGGGATGCCCAGCTGCTCGCGATATTTTGCTATCGTGCGGCGTGCCACGGGGTATCCGCTCTCGTTCATCTTATCCTTTATGGCGTCGTCGCTTAGCGGGCGGCGCTTGTCTTCGTTGTCAATTATGTCCTTAAGGGCGGCCTTTATCTTGCGCGTCGACATCTCCTCGCCGCTCTCTGTCTTAACGCTGTCGCTGAAGAAGTGGCGCAGCTTGAACGTGCCCCAGCGTGTCTGGGCATACTTCATGTTGCTTACGCGCGATATGGTGGATATGTCGAGGCCTGTCTTGTCGGCCACATCCTTGAGTATCATGGGCTTCAGGTCGCTCTCGTCGCCGTCCTGAAAGTATGCCTTCTGTATGTCTATTATGGCCTTCATCGTTACATACAGAGTGTGGCGGCGCTGCTTTATAGCGTCGATAAAGCCCTGGGCGCGCTCCACCTTCTCCTTGGCGTAGAGCAGGGCCTCCTTCTCGCTGCGGCTCATCTTGCTCTTGTTCTTCTGGTAACTCTTCACCATGTCGGTGAAGGAGTCTGACACATAGAGGTCGGGCACGTTGCCGCTGTTGATATAGAACGACACTGTGCCGTCGTCGGCCGTGTCTACTATAAAGTCGGGAGTTATCTGCTGGATGTTGCGTCCCTCGGTCTCGCCGAGCGAAGAGCCGGGCTTCGGGTTCAGCTTCAGCAGTTCGTTGTGAACCGTCTTCACGGTGTCGGTGTCGATGCCGAGCTGCGATGCTATCTTGTCCCAGCGTTTGTTCATGAACTCGTCGAAGCATTCTGTTATCACACGCTCCATCATCGAGCGCATCTCCGACTTGTCCCTGCGCCTTATCTGCAGCAGGAGACACTCGCGCAGGTTGCGTGCGCCTATGCCGGCAGGGTCGAACGTCTGCAGCACATGCAGCACATGCTCTATCTCATGCTCGCTTGCATCTATGTTATGGTATATGGCCAGCTCGTCGCTCAGCGTGGCAATGTCCTTGCGCAGAAGTCCGTCGCCGTCGAGCGAGCCGATGAGATACTCCATTATCTCGTGCTCGCGGGGCGTGAGCTCCACGTCTACCATCTGCTCCTTGAGCCTGTCGTAGAACGACACCTGGTCGCCGTAGGTTATCTCCTCATAGTCAGCATTCTGGTTGTTGCTTGCCACATACTGCGCGGCCTCAGGCATCTCGTCGTCCATTCCGATGCCCGAAAGGGCCTGGTCGAGCGCCGACTCGCGCTCCTCACGCTCGTTGACGGTGTCAAAGTCGTCGTCTTCGTCTGAACCGGAAACGCTCTCATGCATGTCGTCGGCAGGCTGAACGTCGTCTGGCCCGGCAACTTCAAGGGCGGGATTGTCGTCAATCTCGGCCGCCACGCTGTGCTCCAGTTCTGTCAACGGCATTTCAAGCAGATGCACCACGAGCATCTGCTGCTGAGTGAGGCGCTGTGTCTGAACCTGTTTCTGCGCCTGTGTCTGAATGAGATTTTGTGCCATAACGCTGCAAAATTAATATTTTTCCGTGAAGAAGAGTAATTAATACTGAATATTTTTCCTTACGGCCCCAAAAGGTTCTGCTCACCATAAGCGGTGTGCCGGCTGCGCTTACCACAGCCTGCCGCACGGCCATACGGGGCAGTCTGCCAAGGCCTGCGTAACACGCTGTTATCCAGCCACTTGCAATATGCCGTCTTTTAGACTGTAAAAGGTGGCATATCAGGAGCTAAAAGGTGGCCTTTTGCAACCTGAAAGGGCACATATTGCATCACCGCCACTAATTCTTATACGTGTCGAGCTTGTCAAGATAGTATTTCTTAAAGTCGCCCCAGCGATAATAAGGCGCGCAGTCGGTCTTTACGGGGAGCGTCGCCTCGTTCTCGTTGAGCAGCACCTTTACGAGCACGTCTTTGTCGTTGCGGTTGCGGCGATAGAACACCAGCTGTATGTTGGCGCCCATCGGGAACACCTTATAGTTGATCCATCCCTTGCTCTCAAGACTGTCGAGACTTGATATCTGACTGTCGTAACCGTTGATGCCGAGCAGACATGTCAGCGGCAGCACCATCGTCTCGTGGCCGAAGCGCAGCGTTGCACCGGGCCTGTCGAGGGCTATGCAGCTGTCGGCCTGATGTATTATGTTGCGCAGGAGGTTGCGCTGCGAGAAGGGCTGAGTGGCTCCGTTGAGCGGACATGCGCCGTAGTTGACATACCACCACGTGTTCTCCATCTGCCAGTTGGCATAAAGCTCGTCGCCGGTGAATATGTCGTAGAGCGTAATCTTGTGGCGAAGCTCCGAGCTCTGCAGGTTTGATGCCAGCGAGAAGAGCTTATAGTTGAGGTCAGAAGCGTCCACTTCATACCTAACATAGCTGCTGTCGCTGAACAGACTTAGCATCAGCCGCTCAGGATTTACGCGGCGGCTGCAATATTCTTTCCACATAACTTCGGCACGGCGGGGCATCTTCTGCGCATAAAGCGCAGGGTCGCTCTGGTTCATATAATACATGTCGTGCATGCTCGCGTCGTGCTTTATCGTCAGTTTGGGGTTCATCTGGAGCAGCTGCTGCATCTCGTTCTCCATCGACAGGATGCAACGTATCACCACGGTGCTCTTTGCATCTACCACGACATTGCCCTTGAACACCTCGGGAAAGCGCTCATACATGCGGCGGGCTATCTGCCTGTGCTGCTCGGCTCCAAGCTCGGTGAGCTCTCCCAGGCGGCCTGCTGCCTCGTCGCGGAGCATCGTCACGCGTCTGAGCACATCCTTTCCGAGCGGCGTAAGCTTGCCGAGGCTGTCGGCACGGGCAAGGACACGCACCGGGACATCATAGTCGTCAGGACTTATCAGATAGCGCGAACCGTGGCGGCCGTAATGACTTATATAAAAAGGACTGTAACCTTTTGGGGCGGGCGTCAGCTTTTTCTGAGACGGACCGGGATAGGCCAGATAGTTGCTGGCCGAAAGACACACATTGTTTCTTATCTCATCACGGGCTGTCTGTGCTTCAAGCGGAGACTGAAAAAGTAAAAAAGACAGGACTAAAAGCAATAATTTATCCATAAAACAACTGTTTTTTTATTTCTTTACCGCAAAGATACTTAAAAAATGACGTTATTATTCATTATTCCAAAGAAAAATGATAATTTTGCAGCCCGAAATTATCTGAATGAAATAAAAATAGGCGTTGGCCTATAACAAACAACCTCCTGCATATTGACTATTATTTTAACGACACAGAAACTATTTTAGGATATTCTGTGCAAGGATTGTCTGTGCAATAAGATTTAGCATAATGAAATCGCTATCATGACATATCCTGAATTACGGCCGGAATGCCGGCAAGTTTTATAAGACGACATAGCATGTAATAAAAAATAATAATTAATAAAAGAAATGGGAAGAAACAAAAGACAAGACTATGACCACACAGACGAATCGGAGGTATTTAAGAAAAAGAGTCTGATGGCCGCCAAAAACCGCAAGAGAATGTCTAAGATCGTGTTTGCGGTAATGTGCCTGCTTGCAGCGTTCGTCGTTGCAGCATGTATGCTCAGCTATTTTTTCAACTTTGTCTGACCTGCAAGCGCCTTGAGGCAACGCTTATGCTGCCGCCGGGGCCGTGTCTTGAAACAAAAAAAGCGCGGAAAGCCTTAACAGATGCTTTCCGCGCTTTTTATATCCGACTGTGAATTAATCGTCTTCTTCTACTGAGAATTCGTCCTTACCAACTCCGCAGAGAGGGCAAACCCAATCTTCTGGAAGGTCCTCAAATGCTGTTCCGGGCTGTATGCCGTTATCAGGATCGCCTACTTCGGGGTCATATACATAACCGCAAGTGTCACAAATGTACTTTTTCATAATGCTTACTTTTTAATTAATAAATTAGATATTAACTGATAGTTTATTTTCTGCCGCACACCACGAACTCAGCCCTTGCAGCTATCTGTTCGGGCGAAATGTTCTTTAGGCACGAGTAGTCGCCTCTGATGCAGGGCTTGTTTCCGAATATGCTGCATGGCCGGCAGGGCAGATCTATCTGCACCGCGTTCTCCATGCTCTGTCCCCAGCCCATGAATCCGGCAAAGGGATGCGTTGCGCCCCATACGCTGACCACCGGCGTGGCTGTAAGCGATGCCATGTGCATGTTGGCGCTGTCCATTGATATCATGAGGTCGAGATGGCTCATCAGGACAAGTTCGAGACTTATGCCGTCGAGCTTTTCGGCCACGCTTTCACACTGTTTGTATTTTGAGCACCACTCACCGAAGTATTCGGTCTCGCGCTGTCCCTTGCCGAAGAGGAATATGCGGCAGTCGGGATGGCGCTCTGTCAGGAGCCTTATGACCTGCTCCATGAGCCGCGGAGGATACACTTTGCCCTCGTGGGCGGCAAACGGGGCTATGCCAATCCACTTCTCCGTGAACTCGCCGCTGCGCCTGATACTCTCCGGCAGCAGGCTGATGTCGCCTCCGCCTTCGGGGAATATCGACTTGAAGTCGAGCTTTATGGGGTAGCCCAGGCGTGCAAGCACATCGGCATAGTTGCTGAACGGCGACGGCTGCTGCACGAGTTTCTTGTCCGACATGGCCACGAGCTGCCTGCGGCCGCTGCGGTGCTTGTCGATGTGAGCCACCTTATAGCGGTCTATGTTGAAGCGCATGCGCAGATAGTCGGAGCGCAGCACGCTGTGGAAGTCGGCTATGGCGGTGAAGTTCTTTGCCGTGAGTCGGCGGTAGAGAGCGTTGAGCCCTTTCACTCCGTCATACTCATCCTTGATGTCAGCCTCCATGAAGCTCACGTTGGACGGCATGCGCTCGAAGAAAGGGCGCGCAAAGGGCTTGCTCAGCATGGTGATCCTCACGTCGGGATACTGCCTTGCGAGCGAATAGACCACGGGCACGGTCATGGCCACGTCTCCCATGGCCGAGAATCTCATTATGAGTATGTGCTCTGTCCTCATTTATTATTTTTGGCGTATAACACCGGGTTTGTGGCCGGGTCGTTATACATTTTCATCTGCTTGTAAACCTTCATGTACTTTCTGCCGGCCTCGATGTCGTCGAGCAGCTGGTCGATGGCTGTCCCGAGGTCAACCTGCTGCTGCATCAGCACATCCAGCTTGGCCCTGCACCTTTCGCGGTGTTCAGGGTCGGCGTCGGCGCGCTCTGTCTGCTCCTTCATGTGGTATATCTTCAGCGCGAGTATCGACAGGCGGTCGATAGCCCATGCTGGGCTCTCGGTGTTTATGCGTGCGTCGGGCATTACCTTCACGTCCTTATACTTGTCCCTGAGCCAGCTGTCAATCTGCTCCACGAGGTCTGTGCGGTCCTGGTTGCTGCGGTCTATGCGGCGCTTCAGCAGCAGAGCCTCTGCCGGGTCAATCTGCGGGTCGCGTATGATATCCTCAAGGTGCCACTGCACGGTGTCTATCCAGCACTTCATATACAGGCTGTTCTCTATCGTGCCCTCTCCGTAGGGGTTGTTCACCTTGGTGTCAACGTCGTCGGCCTGGTGATAGTCGTTTATCGCCCGGCTGAAAATCTCGTTACAAAGTTCGGTAAATGCCATTTGCTCTTGTTTTAGTTAATACTTCTGCTGACGTGCCGCAGGCATAGCCGGCATGTCCGGCCGGAGCGCTGACGGCGCTATTATATTAAATGCAAAGCTAATAAATTATTTTTAATCAGCCAACAAAACAGAATATTTTTCGTAACTTTGGACTTGTATTTGAACGCCGGCGGCTGCACAACGCTATGGCTGCGTGCACCGCGGAGCATAAATCATTGTTATTATGAAAATTGTGATTGACGACAAGATTCCCTACATACGCGACGCCATAAGCCGCATAACAGATGACGCCGTGTATCTGAAGGGGAGCGAGATAGGACCCGGCGACGTGCGCGACGCCGACGCCCTGATTGTCAGGACGCGCACCCGATGCGACGAAAAGCTGCTCAGCGGCAGCCGCGTAAGGTTCGTGGCAACGGCCACCATAGGCTTCGACCATATCGACGCAGCCTACTTGGAGCGCGCCGGGATAGAATGGATGAGCTGTCCGGGATGCAACTCTGCCTCAGTGGCCCAGTATCTGCGCTCGGTGCTGATACTGCTCAAAAGAGATAAGGGCATGCGCCCCGAAAGCTCAACGATAGGCATCGTGGGCTGCGGACACGTAGGGTCGAAGGTGGCGCAAGTGGCAGCCGGCATGGGCATGCGCGTGCTCATGTGCGACCCGCCGCGGCAAGAGCGGGGCGACGCAGGCACGTTTGTAGCGATGAAAGACATCGAGGAGCAGTGTGACGTGATAACGTTCCACGTGCCGCTCGTAAAGGACGGTCCCCACCCCACGCTGCACATGGCCGACGCCGACTTTTTCGGCCGGCTGCAGCGCAGGCCTGTCATAATAAACACGAGCCGCGGAGCCGTAGTAGACAACGACGCGCTGCTCGACGCCCTTATATATAATAAGGTGAAAGATGCCGTGATAGACACCTGGGAACACGAGCCGCAGATAAACCTCAGGCTCATGGACAAGGCATGGATAGCCACGCCTCACATAGCAGGCTACAGCGCCGACGGCAAGGCTAACGCCGACAACATGGTAATAAGCGGCCTATGCCGCCACTTCGGCATCAGCGTGCCGTGCATCATCAGTCCGCCCGAACTGCCGCAGGACTTCGTTGCTGCCGACGACCCCGACGACCTGAGCCTGCAGCTATACAATCCGCTCGACGACTCGGCGCGCCTCAAGGCATCACCCTCGAGCTTCGAGGAGCTGCGCGGCAACTATCCGCTTCGGCGCGAGTCGGCCCCCGCAGGCAGGGCGTAATCATGCCTGCGGCACATGCACACAGCACGGCATAAACGGAAAACGGTCAGCAGGCATCATCCGGCTTTATCCGTGGTGTGCATCCACGCCCCAGCCGTCTTTCCGTGCTATATCGGCATATTTCCGCCCGTTTCTTCCTGACACAGGCCTTTATGCCTGCGAAAAATCAAGCGGAAACAAGCCCGACATAAAGCAAAAAGCAGGCTGCATCACAACGCCCGATTTGCGGATAAGCGGCAACTGCAGGCCGGCATGAAGACAGACCACCATCCGCCTTGGCATACGCCCGGCAGGTCCGTCTTGCAAAACATGGCCTTTTGCCTTCCAAAAGAGCACATTTCGTCCTCCAAAAGGGCATCTTTTAGCGTCTAAAAGATGCCCTTTTGCAACCCTCTGTAATACAGGCATTTATGCCGCATGCCGCCGACTGGGCCGTAAGCAGTCTGTATACAACATGCCCGCTGTGTGCGCACAAAATTCAACAAAACCGACAAAATCAACACAAAAACGGTGTAAAAAGACAACAAAAATTGCACACTATAACGGCATGTGTGCAACTTTGGGCTCTTTTTTTGCAAAAATATTTGCACACTTAAATAAAAATTCGTTCCTTTGCACCGATTTTTGGAATTGGAATTTATTTATAAACATTTTTAAAACATTACAATCATGTCAGAAATTGAATCAAAAGTAAAAGCTATTATCGTTGACAAACTTGGTGTTGATGAAACAGAAGTAAAGCCTGAAGCAAGCTTCACAAACGACCTTGGTGCAGATTCTCTTGACACTGTAGAGCTCATCATGGAATTCGAGAAAGAATTCAACATCTCTATTCCTGACGACAAAGCAGAAACAATTGCCACTGTAGGTGACGCTATCAGCTACATCGAGGCTAACACCAAATAATAATTTCCGATAATTATTTAAATGGAATTAAAAAGAGTAGTAGTAACAGGACTGGGCGCTGTAACCCCGGTAGGTCTTTCAGCCGAGGAAACTTGGAACAACCTGCTGGCCGGAGTCAGTGGCGCAGCTCCTATTACGCTGTTTGACAGCTCCATGTACAAGACCCAGTTTGCATGCGAGGTGAAAGGCCTCAACATCAACGACTGGATCGACCGCAAGGAAGCGCGCAAGCTCGACCGCTACACACAGCTGGCCATGGTCAGCGCAATGCAGGCCGTTAAAGACAGCGCCATGGACCTGGAGACAGTAAACAAAAACCGCATCGGAGTAATCTTCGGCGTAGGCATCGGCGGTATCAAGACCTTCGAGGACGAAGTGTCTTACAACGCCCTGCACAAGGAGAACGGACCTAAGTTCAACCCGTTCTTCATCCCCAAGATGATTTCGGATATTGCTGCTGGACAAATTTCTATCCTGTACGGTTTTCATGGTCCTAACTATGCGACTTGTTCTGCATGCGCCACTTCTACCAATGCCATTGCCGATGCATTCAACCTCATCCGCTTGGGTAAGGCAAATGCCATCATCAGCGGTGGTTCGGAAGCAGCTATCGCAGCCTGCGGTGTAGGTGGCTTCAACGCTATGCACGCTTTATCTACCCGCAATGACTCTCCGGAGACTGCATCCCGCCCGTTCAGCGCAAGCCGCGACGGTTTCATCATGGGTGAAGGCGGCGGCTGTCTGGTTCTTGAAGAACTGGAACACGCTAAAGCACGTGGTGCCAAAATTTATGCAGAGGTTGCCGGCGTAGGTATGTCTGCCGACGCGCATCACCTGACAGCTTCCCACCCGGAAGGTCTGGGAGCCAAACTGGTAATGACAAATGCGTTGGAAGATGCAGAAATGAAACCCGAAGAAGTAGATTACATCAACGTTCATGGTACATCTACTCCTGTTGGTGATATTTCGGAAGTGAAAGCTATCCAGGAAGTATTCGGCAAGCATGCTTATGAGTTGAACATCAGTTCAACCAAATCCATGACAGGCCACTTATTGGGTGCTGCCGGTGCGGTGGAAGCCATCGCAAGTATTCTTGCCATCAAGAATGGCATTATTCCTCCGACTATCAACCACGAAGAGGGTGATAACGACGAAAACATCGACTATGACCTGAACTTTACGTTCAACAAGGCTCAGAAGCGTGAAGTGAATGTAGCTTTGTCCAACACGTTTGGATTCGGCGGTCATAACGCATGTGTTATTTTCAAGAAATACGCAGAATAATACGGTCGTGTTACGTAATCAAATAGATAAAATAAGGCTCTTATTCCATAAGGACAGAGAGTCTTATTTTTGTTTTTATAAGATACTCGGATTCTTTCCCCGTAACATCCGGTTCTATGAGCAGGCACTGCTTCACAAATCCACTTCCATCCGTTCCGAAAAAGGACGTCCGTTAAATAACGAGCGGCTGGAATTTTTAGGCGACGCCATTTTGGATGCCATTGTCGGTGATATAGTATATAAGCATTTTGAAGGACGCAGGGAAGGCTTTCTTACCAATACCCGTTCTAAAATCGTGCAACGGGAAACTCTAAACAAACTGGCTGTAGAAATAGGGCTGGACAAACTGGTTAAGTATTCCACCCGTTCTTCGTCGCACAACAGCTATATGTACGGCAATGCTTTCGAGGCATTTATCGGAGCTATCTATTTGGACCAAGGCTATGAACGCTGCAAGCAGTTCATGGAGAAAAAAATCCTCAAGAACTACATCGACCTCGACAAGATGTCGCGCAAGGAAGTCAACTTCAAGTCCAAACTTATCGAATGGAGCCAGAAAACCAAAATGGAGGTTTCCTTTGAGCTGATAGAGCAATTCCTCGACCAGGATTACAACCCGATGTTCCATACAGAAGTCCGCATAGAGAGCCTTTCTGCCGGAACTGGTACAGGCTATTCCAAAAAGGAGTCACAGCAAAATGCCGCACAAATGGCATTGAAGAAAATCAAGAGTGACGAAGCCTTCAAAGAAGCTATTGAAACAGCCAAGATACAGAACCACGCGGCAAAGGAAAATGTGGCAACAGAGGAAACCCAAATTGTCGCAGAAGAGACCTCTGCTGTAGAAACATCAGAAGTTCCTGAAGCTACAGATTATACGGAACCTGCGGATGCTGCACAAGATACAGCCAAATCATCCGAAACAAATCCCCATACGCTTACCCTGGACGACTAAATCATGGTCTTCGGTCACTAATTTGAGTTTTCCGGCTATCTCCCCCAAAGGAGCGGAAGATATTTCATTCCCTTTCAGCGTTACCATACGTCCAAACTGTCCGCCTGCAATCAACTCCGTAGCATGCCCTCCCATGCGGGTCGACAAATTACGGTCAAAAGGCGTAGGCGAACCACCCCGCTGGATATACCCCAAAACCGTTTCACGGGTTTCGATACCCGTTTCGTATTCAATCTCCTGTGCGATATATTCGGCTGCACGTTTCTTACCGTCCGTCTGAATTCCCTCGGCAACCACAACGATGGAATACGGCTTTCCTTTCTTCAGACGGTTCAGAATCGTATCACCTATATTATGAATATTATAAGAAAGTTCGGGACTCACAATCACATCACCGCCACCAG
>OGKF01001334.1_pt1 | contig 11317 bp, 10 predicted proteins | sample 1572391 | NCBI WGS metagenome assembly OGKF01 (sample SAMEA2582095, study PRJEB24529) | metagenome | biome: Human gut stool | place: China | collected 2011
GAAATGGAATATGGCAATCAGTTGGGACAAGTAGAGTAACAAAGTACCATATTATTATTAAAAAAATCCGGAGCTAAAAAAGTAGCTCCGGATTTTTTTGTTTATAGTTTACGGAATTCCATATACTGTATTTCCCCATCTTCATCTATTGATTCGAGATACATTATGCGATCTGTTAGTTTTGTTATTGTAAAGACTACTGTTTCTCCACCTCCTGTAAGTGTAAGTTTGTGTGAATCTGTGTTATATGTGTAATTGAAGGTCATACTTTCTCCATCTTCAGTCCAAATTACATCGCTGAAATTTTGTCGGAATTGGCAGACCATGGGAGTTCCATCGTCAAGATCAAAGCTGGTCCACTCGTCACCGTATAGAAGAGATTCGTCGCCTACTACGAGTTCATCAGGTTCTGGAATACGGAAAAGTGTCATAGAGCTTTCTTTAGTAAGATTTTCTCCGTCTGAGCTAAAAACATCTATAGACAGTATATCTTGGGTTACTTGTTTTACCTGCCAGTAACCACCAATTATCACAAGCGGGTAAAACCATATAGAAAGAAATCAAACAAAATGGGGTAAATCTAACTGATTTATAATTAGTTATGATACAAGGCTGATTTTTGACTGCATTGTTATATTTGCCTAATTTTGGATATAAAAACGCCTGTTTTGTCCCGTTTTTGTCCCGTCATGAATTATCTTTGCATTGAGCGTAAATGATTGATAAACAATATAGTAACAAATCAAAGAAAAAGATAACACAGATAGAAAATGGGACGAAAGAAGAAAGAAATCAAGATGAAAGAGCCTGTACGCATACGCGAGAAAAGGCTCAATGACGGTAATGTGAGCCTCTATCTCGACATCTATTACAGGGGTGCGAGGAAGAAAGAGGGGCTGAAACTCTACCTTGTGCCGGAAGTCAGTTCCGCTGCGAAGTTGCAAAATGCGAATACCCGTAAGCTGGCGGAGCAAATCAAGGCACAGCGCATACTTGACATTCAGCAGCAGGGGATTGTGAACTGGGAAGACGTGAAGAAGTCGAAGATGACGCTTAGCGCATGGGTGGAACAATGCGCCACGGAGGACTGCGGTCTTTCTCCGGCAAGTATGCGGTCTAAACGTAACGCACAGGCAAGGGTGGAACAATACCTATTACATATAGGCAAGCCCGACCTCGCCCTGACGGAAGTCGATAAGGATTTCTGCAAGGGCTTCATTGCCTTTCTGAAAACCTGCACCTTCAACAACGGGAAAAAGACGCTGGGAAGTACCACCTGCCGCATTTTCGTCAATCGTCTGGCTGCCGCACTGAGCAAGGCTGTAAGGGATGGACTGATTGACCGCAATCCGTTCAAACTGTTGGAAACCAAAGAGAAACCGCAAAAGGCAAATGCCATGCGTGAATTTCTTACCATAGATGAGTTGCGGCAACTGATAGCCACGCCGTGCCGCTATGACATCGTAAAAAAGGCTTTCCTGTTCTCCTGCTTCACCGGACTTCGTTACAGCGACATGATGACTTTGAAATGGAGCGAGATACACAAGGCTGCGGATGGCAAGACACTCTACATCGAGCATGAGCAGGTCAAGACCAGAAACAGGGTGACTATCCCACTCTCGGATGAAGCCCTGAAATGGATGCCCCGGAAGGCTAAAGACATTGACACCGTGTTCCATCAGCTACGGATAACCTCTACTACGGTGGAAGTTGTCTTGGGCGAATGGATGCAGGAAGCCGGAATACGGAAGCACATCACCTACCATTGCAGCCGCCACACCGCAGCTACCCTGTTGCTGACCTTGGGGGCAGACCTCTACACCGTGAGCAAGATACTCGGACACAAGAGCATCCGAATGACGGAAGTCTATGCAAAGATTGTCGATAAGAAGAAAATCGAGACCATGAACCTCGTAAACAATATATTCGTATAACCCATAAATGAGATAACCCTATGAAAGTGGAGATAAAAGAAAGGAAACTGACCGCCGGAAACCGTAGCCTGTACTTGGAATATTACGAAACCGGATTTCGCAAGAAGGAGAACCTGCACCTGTACCTCGTTCCTGACGATGCGCCCAACGCAAAAAGTCTCAATGAACGGACTTATAACAGGGCACGGGAGATACAGGCTCAACGCATACTCAACCCACCGACTTTTGAAAGCAAGAAGAAGCCGGAAGAAAACGAGAGGGCAAAGGCGATGACATGGCTCGGCTGGTGTGACGAATACCTGCAATATGCCATCGAGAAAGGTGACTGCAAGAAGATGATACAGCACAAGGGCGTTGTGCGCAAACGCATTGCCGCCTACCTAAAACGGGCAAATCGGACGGACATCCTGCTGAAAGAGGTAGACAGGGACATGGTAAGCGGTCTGTTCAGGTATATGCGTGAATACCGCAATCCCCGTCAAATCAAGTCGGGCGGTGGCAAACTGGCAGACTTTACCCTTGTTCTGTTCGAGGAAACGGTAAAGGCTATCTTCAACAAGGCAGTGCATGAGGGGCTGATACCGTTCAACCCCATTCAAGACCTTGCCAAAGAAGAGAGGTTCCACGCACCGGATAAACACCGTGAATACCTGACCACGGACGAGTTGAAACGCTTTCTTGCCGTCGAGACACGGACGCAAGCGGAGCGAACCGTACAAAAGGCTTTCGGCTTCTCCTGTATGACAGGACTACGGCTTGGGGATATGCAGCGGCTACGGTGGAGCGACATCAAGGACACGGGCGAGGTGCAGATGGTTTCCATCGTCCAGCAAAAGACCGGGCGACCCGTAACTGTTCCACTCAACGAGTTAGCCATATCCCTGTTGCCACCCCGACCGGATAACGGGGAGGACGCTATCATCTTCCCATTGGTGAAGAAGCCCGACAACGTGGCGAAATATGTGCGGCGCATCAAGGAGAAGGCAGGTATAGAAAAGGATTTTACCTATCACAGCAGCCGCCACTCGGCAGCCACGCTTGCGATTACGGCAGGTGCGGAACTCTATTCGGTTAGCAAGATACTGGGGCATGGCAGCATTGTGTCCACACAGGTATATGCCTCCGTGAACATGGAGAAGAAAGCGGAGGTGGTAAATCTAACGGATGGCATTTTCGGTTAGCCCAATGCCGATAACATGGGGAGGGAAATAGTTATTCCTTCCCTTTGTTCGTTCTTGGCATATTAAGCCTTGAATGTTGGTGTCAAGTAATTACTTACCACTGCTGAAAATCAACACCATATCCGATTCATGGAACAAGCGAAGTACAAACTACGTTAATTAGTAGCCAAAACAGAAGGGAAAAGCAGGGAAATGGGGCTAAAACAGTAGAATCATGCCAAAGAAGGATAATATTTCAGTTTTTCCGTTCAGTTCAAGCACTTTACGCATAGTAACGTAACGGTTTTAGCGAGAATTGTATTAATTTTGCGGCACGGACAATAATCTTGTTTTGAACTTTCATGCTCTAATGGGACATTTGTCACATCTAATGTCGATTATTCTTTGTAACTTTGCGTATGGCAACACTCTATAAGATATTGATTTTGTGTGTTGGATTTGCTCTCTCCTGTAATCTGTGGGCGCAAAGCCATCTTGACCCAGTAAACGACAGCAAGGAGTTTGCGGAGCGATATAGTCAGTCGTTACTCACACAGGAATGCAAGTGTGGAATAGTCGTTGAGCCGTCTTTCTCAAATAGATATGGCATTAGCTTGTCAACGAAATGTGACAGCTTGACACTTATTGAAAAACGGCCGCATGGAATTGTCTATCCTGATAGTGTGAATATCAGAGAGATTCCAACAGTAAAAGTAGCCATTGATTCTGTATTTGGCAAAAGCCTTGCCGAACTTATTGATGTTGCCGTTGAAAAGGCAATGCCAACTTTTTCTGCCGGACTGGATGGTGTGATGTATTATTTTATCGCGTCAAATGACAGCATCGGGGCAACATGGTCGCCTTCAGATGAATCATCTAATTGCGGTGTGCTTGTCAATATTGTGGAGACGTTAAAAGAAGCAATACAAACCGGAGAACTACAGAATTTTATTGATGATTGGTGGTGTTCAATCGATAAACTTCGGTTGTCATTTCAAAATGCATCGGCGTTGCCTCCATTTTATTTTGATAAAGAATTTGACAACACAGACAACAAACGACCAACAATCGAATACAGCGCAAGCAGTCCCCTGACAGATGATTTTCAGTTTAATACCTTCATGTCATGCCCAGCGGATTATATAACAGGTACTTTAAGTGGAGATTTGACACCGATTTACATGGATAACACAACGGAATCCACATTCATTGACTTTTGCAAGGCTCTTGTAAAATGGCAGGAACAGGCATCGGTTTCCTATGTAACAGTCTTCATTAACGTTAATAATGATGAGAAAGAGAGTTATGATGTCAAAAACTCAGGGAAGTCGGTTTTATTAGAATTTACACTTCCTAACGACAAATTGACGATAGATAATTTATTAGAACAGAACAACAATTGCATATTCAGATATATGCTTGAAAATGCGATGCCGAATGATGCTGTCAGACCTGCTCCGAAAAAGTCAATCAGGAATCGAGAGAAGGGAGGCAAGCGATGAAATTAAACATTAAATACTATCCGCTGTTGTTGAAGATTGTGTGCATTATAGTGCTATTGCCTATACTTGCCGCACCTATTGTATTCTATACCAGCGTATTCATATTCGACCATCCGTCTAATATATTGCTTGCTTATGCTATGTTCTTTGGCGTGAATTCCTATTCGCTTGTATTGTTGGGAATTTGTTGGGCAAGTGTGGCGATATATACCAAGACAAAGAAAATCATATATTCCATAGCACCATTTATACTGCTCGCAGGGTTGATATATGGTGCGTATTGGTATGCAATGGATGGTCCGATTGATAAACAGAACGTATGGGGCAATGATTATCGTCTGTATCGCGATACGCCTTGCGAGGATCTTGCCAAGGCAATAAGGAATCAGGATGTCAAAAGAATCGATGAAATTTTAACCGCTAATCCGAAATTGGCAGAATATAAAGACCCGAAATGCCAACAGCAAGTGCTGTTTTATGCGATAAAAGATGGAAAATACAAGTCGGCCGAGGCTTTGTTAAGAAAAGGGGCAGACCCGAACGCTGTGTTCATTGATTCGGTTAGTGTAAGTCCGGCGCGTGCCTCTACACCATTGAATTGTATTTGCGGAAAGTACATTGACGAAGAAGAAAAATTGAAATGGGTCAAACTCTTAGTACAATACGGTGCTGATGTAAACGCCTATTGCCTTGACAGTATATCTGAAGGTCGATATATCGGGCGCTGGACACCGTTATCTTCAGGTGAACTATATACCGAATCTCAAACTGAGGTTTTACGATTCCTTTTAAACAAGGGTGCAGACCCCAATAGAATCATTAGCCGTTCGGATAAACCTGAGGCCATTGGAGACGACGGTCAGGTATATCCAATTGAAACAGCCGTTCTGTTTAATGATTTTGCTGGAGCTGAAGAGTTGCTTAGGCACGGTGCTGACCCGTCCACGATTCGCCAAGAGTTGATTGATGCAATCAATGGCAAAACCCGGATAAAATATACAGACAAAGAATTGGATAACCGTCGGCACCTGCTTAAACTGATAGAAAAGATGGATTCAGCAAGGCATTGAATGTTAGACGAATACTGAAGGCTATGAAAAAGTGGCAGAAAATAGTCGGTGTTGTAGGCTTTGGAGTGATTGGCATTTGCGAATTGCTCTTATGTGCCAATACCTATGTGGATTTGAAATATATAATAGAGCCATACGATATTCCTGATATAATAGATAGGATATATTTGAGGGCTGATGCATTGTCGGCATCCCTTTGGATCAATTATTTCATAGCACTTGCCCTGTTCATTTGTCTATGGAAGAAAGGAGGCAAGCGATGAAAAGTCTTGGTAAAATAATTGTATATTCAATTGCAATTGGTTTTGTTCTGATTGTAGTGGTTGCCATTATTGCCATTTATCTTATGGGATATAGCGTGGCGGATCGAAGAAATGGAGAGATTGACAATCGAGATAAAATAATTGAGAGAATCGAATCTTATATTTCAGCCAATGGACGGTTGCCTGAATCATTATCCTGCGTAGGGTTTGAACAAACCTATGGAGGATATGCCTTTAAGGACATTTCTTTTGACTATATCAGATTTAACGATAAAGAATATGTTATAGAATACACTTCAGTGGATGGAGTTCTTACACAATATATAAGTGAAAAACATCTTTGGACAGAGGAACCGAATATCTATTATATTGAGTTGCCTATAAACGCTGATACAATAGCGGCAATCAATAGGATTTCAACCTTTGAGAAGGACTATAATATGGCACCTCTAATAGATAGTGCCAGTTATAATCATCCACAGATTTGTCCGATAGGTGATTACATCGGAGTGCCTGACTCTATCGCATATATTCGCTATCTATATAAAGATGGTAGTACCCGGAGTGAAGGATGGATTACATACTCAGAAAATCCTGAAGATGATTTCAGCAATGAGTTTGGTGAGTGGAAATATTACGACGGAGAGGGTAATTGTTATCGAAAATTCTGGAACTACAAACAAAATGGCAAACTGGTAGATGAAACTGACCGATAAACGATTTCGGCTATAAGAGAGTTATAACATATAACAGGATTACAGACTGATTCCACCTCGCCCGCTCTCAATCTTCCAATCATACCGCCCTTCCGCGACATCGCTAACCTCGTTGAGTGTATGGCGATGTTTTATTTCATCAAAGGGCTGTCGATATTCCGCATAGTCACAGAGCCATGCGCCGACCATTTTTTGCTGTTCGGTGGTTTCTCCGTACTCCTGCATTATACTCTTAATGTCAGCGGCTTCGGACGGGGCGAAGATTGATTTGTATTGTTCCGTACCGAAATGGATAATCGCATCAATGGCTCGCCTGAACACCTCGCTTGCCTTGTAAAGAATGTCCGCAATCAGATTCAGAATATCCCGACTCGATTTCAGCATACCCTGTAACAACCGGATGGTCTTGTCTTTCTCCGCCGTGGCTCGGTTCACCGCCATGTTGATGCGGTGCTGCTCCCCGGTCTTCTGCTCCTGAAGCTGTCGGACAGCCTTGTCCCTTTCCATGCCGAGCGAACGGTTCTGCACCCAAGCCCTGTCACGCTCTGCTTCCGCTTTCTGCTTCTCTTCGGTCAATGTTTTTGTCCGTTTCTCAACCTCTTTTTTGACAGCATCGGGAAAGGCTTTCCTGATACGCTCGTTGTCGGCTTTCAGTTTGGCGTTTTCCTTTTCGATGGCAGCATATTTCCCTTTGCCCAAAAGGTTGGCAATACCGAACTTTATGCTGTCCGTGTTCTCCCTGTCGGCTTCCCGTACCCGTTCCTCCTTATCGGCTATCTCGCTGTCGAGTTCCGCACTGCGCCGCTGCCTTTCCTCGTTCCCGGCTTGCAGTTTTTCCTGCTCCGCCTTGGCTTTGTCCGCTTCCCGGACGGCTGCATCCCTTTCGGCTTGGGCTGCTTCCTTCTCCGCTTGGGCTTGCCCGGCTTCCTGCTTCTGCTTGGCAATGATGAAGTCCGTGCGCTCCAGATGCTCCTTTCCCGTCAGCTTCTTTGAGGTGCCCCTTTCCATCTCCAGACACTCAGCCAAAACGGTCTGCATTTCGCTCATGTCCTTCACGTTCAGCTTGCAGGATTTCCCGGTGTCATGGTTCATCCAGTCCCACACGATATGGGCGTGAAGGTTGGGCTTCCATGTGGCGGTGTCTCCGGGAATGGCATAGTGCCCCTCGTCCCGATGGATGAAGACTTGCAGCGGTGTGATTCCCCAACGCTGCCTGCACACCTCACAGAAATGCCGCAACTGCTCCATCGTGGTGTCTTCCTTGATGACAACCACACCCTCCTTGATTGGCGTGCTGCCCCGTACTATGGTCACCTTTCCGGTCTTCCTGTTCACCTTTTCCCGGTCTTTGGTCTGCATAGCCCGACCTGTCTTCTCCTTGACCATTGCGGCTATCTGCCTGTTGCGCTCGGCAAGCGAGGTGTCGCCCAATTCTGGTGATACCCATGCCTCGTTCTTCGCCATGAGGTCAGTGCGTATGTAAATCTTCTCCTTGCGGATATTGGCGAGGTATTCCGCTGTCCGCCTGTTGTGCGGTCCGCTGCTTCCTACGTTGCAGGGCTTTATGTTGATGGATGTCTTCTGTGCCATTGAATTTGCGTGTTTGGGTTTCTTAAAGGGTTATTAGGGCAAAGCCTTAATCGGTGGGTGCAGGGAGAGGGTCACTTCCTGCTCCGGGTTCTCAGGGGTCGAGACCTCTGAGCGGAGATTCCAAAGAGAGGGTCACTCTTTGGTCAGGGGTGTTGGGGGCTGACAGCCTCCGACCGGGTTCTTAGGGCAGAGCCATAAGTGGGACGGGGCAAAGCCCAGCCCCTCGGGAGAGCCCACAACTACGGAAGCGAAGCGTGTAGTTATAGTGGGCTATACCGGGACAAGTCCGGTAGCTCACACCCGCAAGCGGAGCAACGTCCAAATCTGCGTTCTGCGCCTTTCATTCCCCTGCGCCTTACTCCGGGTCATCTTCGCCGCCAATCGTTCCGTCCTGCGCCTCTTTGGGGCTTTCTGCACCGTTCCCGTCAGGTGCTCTGTCCCCACTGTCTATGATAGGGAGATACCCGGCTTCGTCCGCCTCCCACATATCAGACGGTGGATAATGGCAGTCATCATCCGGTCTGTCGGCTGACGGGTTGGAAATTTCAGACGAACAAAGGGAAGAAGAAAGGACTGCTGCGCTTGCCGCCATGCTGTCCGTTTCCTGCCCTCTGGACTGGCTTTCATCCACTGCGGCATCCTGCCCGTTTTCTGACGGCAAGCTATCGGAAACAGGTGTCCGCACATCGCCCGTCTGTCCTTTGGCGGTCGCCGAAGGTCTGACATAATGGGGATTGGTTATGAGGACACCACCGACATACCAGCCCGTGAGGAAATGCAGGGAATGGACGGAAGTGCGGTTGTTTGTTCGGGTGGTCAGCATACCTAACCTGTTAAAGCTGTCGATTAGCTTGCCGATGGTCTTGCGGTTGCAGCCCAAAAACTCAGCCAGTTCCACATCGGAAGCTGCCACCTGTCCCACCTCCAAAACAATCTCAACGCCCTTGATTTTATAAGCGGTTCTTTCCTGTACCGCACCGGTCATCAGCCGATACAGGCACTTCTGCCTGAAAGCGGAAGATTTGCCTTCCAAAAGAAAATCCCACTGCCCGGCTGAAAGGATGGTGCAGTAGTGTATGGTCTGTTTCTCTTTGCACATGGTCTATGATATTATGGTGTTACAACGGTCATCTATCTGCCCAAACCATATCCACGTTCAGGCATATAGTATTCCCTGTCTGCCGCTATGCGGTTCAGTACGTCCTGCAGGCGGTCAAGCTGTTCACTGTCAAGCACACGGATGGCGTTTATCGTTATGCGCTGTGTCGCTATCCTGCGGTGTTCGATGTTCGTCTCGTTCATCGCTCCGTCACCGTCCGCATGGACGGAATGGAGATAGGCATTGACCGCTTCCGTCTGTTCTTTGGACGGATAAGGTGCAGCCCATTTGTCTTGGATGTGGTCTATCATCCGGCTGACCGCTTCGGCTAAAACAGGGTTCTGTCTTTGCAGCATGGTTACAAGTGTCTCTTTTTCCATAGTACACTCATTTGCTGTTCAACTTACGGAGACGGTTTGCCGCCTCGGTTCTGATTTCTTCCTCCGACATCACTTTGACACCACGCACCCAATCAAGCAGGGCTTTCTTCTCGAAGAAAATCAGTTTCCCGGCTGGCTTGAAATACGGCAACTGGTTCAGATGCGTCATCTTGTAAAGGGTGCTTTTGGCAACACCGAGAAAGTCGGCGGCTTCTTCAAGGTTCAGGACTTCCTTTGCTGCATAGCAGATGTTCTCCAGCTTGTCGATTCTCTCCTGAAGGGTGGCAATCTTGCGCTCATGCTCAAGATTCATCTTGGATTGTTTGTTTTCTGTCATCGTCTTCTATTTTATGGTTTTACTTGTTAATTCGATACGCAAATGTATATCGTTTGATTTGAAAAAACGTGATTTTAGTCATCTTGAAATAATTGATTTATAGATGTTTAATTGTCTCATCTGACGGGATTTTCCTCTGTCTGTCGGAAGATTATCTGTCGGTCTGTCAGATACTCTTCCGGCGGCTGTCTCGGCTAACTTTCGGTGTTTAAGGGAGCACAGCTTCCGCTTTCCGACAAAACTTCTGGCAGAATGTCCGTACAGCCCGACACATTTTCTCCTGACATGGCTGTCAGAAGCCACGAAACAGATTTTAACACGGCTTTTTGATGCCAGCCCGTCCAATCGGGGCAAAAATCGGTTTGTGTTATCCACCGTGGTACAGGAAAATAAAAAAATGCGCTATAGATGTGAACTTTATGCGTTTTGATTCGTTTTTGACGGGACAAATTTGTACCTTTGCACCTGAGTAAGAGATATTCAGATTCGGATATTCGGAGCAGGGCGTTCTTGATTTTATTTTCCTGTGGTTCTGTCCCGTTTTTGTCCCGTCGGGGATTTGTCTCACGGAACAAAATTTTGTAAGTAATTGGATAATAAGCGATTGAACAACCCAAAAGAGGCAGGTTTTCGCTAACCACCAGAATCCACCGCTCCAGTTTTCATTTTCAAAGAAATAGATACGGTTATAAGCATCATATTTAAATGGCACAGTATAAGGTTCCATTTCCTCTACTTCATGAAGGGTAAACAGTTTGTTGCCTTCTCTGTTCGTGAATTCCATTATTGTTTGTCCGGCTATTCCCCACTTTCCGTAAAGAAGTTCTATCCAGGCCGTGTTTGTGTATACCGTTAGCGTAAGTTCCTGTCCATCGTTATCTTTTACTTTCAGCGTGTCATTGGTTAATGAAAGAATGGTCCATCTCACTACTTTACCATTTACACGATGGAGTGTAAGCAGTTTGTTGGCTTCATCATATTCATAGGTGATATCGTTTGCTGATGTTTCTTCTTTAGCCTTGTAAGTTCCGTTACCATCATTATTGAAGGTATAGATATCTTGTGTTTCCGAAATCCAGGTATTGTATAGCAGGGTAATGTCAATATCCGGTTCTGAAGTGGCATCTTTTTTCAAGGTTATCAATTCTCCTTCTTCATCTTTTATTTTCAGCGTATCGTCGGTCAGTGTGACAATGGTCCATCGCATGACATGATAGTATCGGCGAAACGGTACCATCATAGCGCATGAATCGGTACCGCTATAGC
>OGKF01001338.1_pt1 | contig 11277 bp, 9 predicted proteins | sample 1572391 | NCBI WGS metagenome assembly OGKF01 (sample SAMEA2582095, study PRJEB24529) | metagenome | biome: Human gut stool | place: China | collected 2011
CAACTAACAAAGTTTCGATTCCATACTCCCTGCTATTGGATAGAAACTTTGTTTTCAAGAACTTTGCACAATTAAATACGGCAACAGCACCCGAAAGGGCAAGATGTTTTGCAATTTCCGCCGAATATGCTACTTTTGCAGTAACATATTGAATACACGGAAAGTGTAGCTTGTTCTCAACTTGCGAACGTAGGAAATTCGAAAAGGTAGAGAGAATGGCTAACATCTTGCCGCGTCATATCCACAAGTGGATATAGGCGTGGTGTTGTTGCTTATTTATCTACCACGGTTTCCTACGACCTGCAAGTTTGAATAAGTTTTCAGCACCACGCTTGAGCCGATGATTATTTGTTATTGTGTTGAAAACCAAATATATTTATCGGGAACTATATAGTTATGATACCATATAGTTCCCGATAATTGTAAATGTTAGCCTATTTTTTTCTGTGCAACCTCTATCGCATTGTGTTTTAATTCGTCTTCATCCTCTACCGCATCTAATACTTTGTCTGCTAACCACAGAGTGAGAAGTTCATTCTTATCTACCTTGAAATATTCTGCCAATTGTATCACTTGTGTTCGTTTAGCTCGTCTGTCTCCGCGCTCTATTTTGCTGAACATCGGAGTATCTATCTCAAGCAGAGCAGCCAATTGTCTTTGCAGCACTCCATGCTGTTCTCTTAACTCTTTTATTCTTTCTCCTAATAACATACTTCTTCATTTTACGAATTTGACATGACTTAATCGGATTTCATTATCCGCTATAATATGACGGAATCCGTTATAATTTCCGCTATAATTGGGATAAACCGTCATAATCTTCCGTTATAACTATTCTTTCAAAAACCATGTTCGTCCTTTCGGATAAATAAGTTTATCGGTACTTAACGCACTAAGTATATCCCCTAATAGTCTCAATTGCTGTTCATGTGTCTTGACTTGCGGCATTACGTCTTTGACGTACTCATAAATGCTATCACGCTTGGCTCCATCTGTACCGGCATTCTTAAGATACTGCAAAATCATCTGTTTGATTTTTTCCTTATCAAGTCCTTTTTGCTTAGTGTAACCTTGCAGTTGTCGAGTAGCTTTTGCAATCCCTAAAGAGATTGTATAATTAGGGGCTTCGCCTTCAATAAGTCCTCTGTTCAATAAATCCTGTGCAATGTCCTCGTGAATGGTTCTGCCCTTTTGGATGGCATCTAATGATATGCAATCCCACAAGGTCAATGATTTGTTTGTTTTGAGCAAGTTGGTATACTGTTCATTTATCTCATTGCCATAAATGCGTACCGATACTTTTCTGTTTTTGGCGTCAATTTCATAATCAGGCATTGGGAAGTGACGACGCCACTGCTCATTGAACATCTTCTTTATACCTCTACTTACTGTATCTATCATATTGAAATCAACCATTGCCCTGCAAAGACATTCATTGCGGAAATATGCTTGAGGTTCTTCATTCGTTAAAGCATTCTCCAACGTGCCAGGAATGAAACTCCCTGCATTGGAGTAATAAAGGTAAGTTGGATTTTCCACGAAATTGATTCTCTGTTGCATCGTATAGTCTTGATGCGCAATGCAGTTATGAAGAGCTTCGCGGATGGTATAGTCATCGTATTGCTTCATAGTGTCAGGGAAGAGCGTGCCTCCCGGCATTTCACGCATTGTCAGATTTTCAATTTTTGACAAAATCTCATCTACGGTTAATATAAATGGCACGGTGAAGTGTTCGTAATCCACAACCTCCTGCTTTTCATCCCGTCTTGTCCAAGTCACTTGTGCAACCGCCGGACGTAACTTGAACGCAGATTCGTATTTACCTAGAAGAATGATTGCCGCACGAGTGATTCCTCCGTTCTTCATTATGCCGCACTTGCTCAAGAATGTTTCCACTGTCCATGCATTTACTTCGGCTTCAGGTATTCGACTGTGTACTTTCTTGAACATCATACGAGCTTTGGCTATAGCGACTTCATCAAGATCCTCAATCATTGCATCGGCTACAATTTGTGCCGACCAATCCGTCTCGCTGAAAATAGGTTCATCAAGAATTGCGCTCATACGTTCAGCAGTCATCTCTACGAGAGAATCCTCAATTCGCTGCCACGCCTTATTATGGGCAAACACAGGTCGCTTAGGTAGATGTTTAGGAATATGGATAACCCATACTTTACGGTTGGTATCATCTGTGACAAACTCATCTATATCTAGACCTTCTGTTGAAAGATTTACGCATCTTTCTGTCAGTCGCAGTATCGCCTTCTGCCTATCATAATTGTATGTGTCCGTTCCGACAATATCCAATGTTTTGTCGTGCACACCAATCACCAAGTGTCCACCTTCCATATTGGCAATGGCAGACACATACGAGATGACATCATCTTTTTCGTCCCCGCAGAATGAGTTCTTCAAATTCTTAAACTCCTTCCACTCGCAGTGTGCATTTTCCTGTGGATAGTTGCGAAGGAGATATTGTTGTATTTCTGACTCTTGCATAATTATCCAATTATACTTTCACTTTCATCATTATGTTTCTCAGCATTTCGGATGACGCATTCTTTACTTGTATTGGCATAGCAGTAGACACAGAAATGGCGACAAGTATTATACATTCCAATATCTTTACTCACCATACATCCGCAAACCTTGCGCTGACCGGAATCTTTTACATTTTTCGTCTTCTGCGGGATTGGCGGAAGTTCTCCAAACATATCTCTTTCCGGCCATTTCAATGTATGAAGATAATAAACTAATTCCTTGTCATCAGAGAATATGCCTTTCATGAGTTCTCCATCAATACAACGATTATGTTCTATGCCATAGGACTCTAAATCTATATCTTCAGCACAAGTTGCCATTTCAACATTCCATCCTTGTTCTTCCCAAATGAATCGGATTTTCTGAAGACCTTCAACAATTTCTATTCGCTGAGCATGGTTTGCTTCTGCATTTTCAACATCCTCTTTCGTAAAGAATGTGGTTTCTTTTACGAGATTATTTTGAACTTTTCGATATGCTTTTACATCTATAAAACTGAAAACCAGCTTATCAGTATATCCTTTCAGTTTATTGCCAACATTCCATATTCTTTTAAGCAATTCTCTTGGACTTATAGATAATGTGATTATAAGTGGATCAAATCTCCATATCACTCTCTCTTTACCTATCATTTGAGATAATTGCCTAAATGTTTCGACTCTTTCTTCAACAGATGCCACATTAGGTTCAAATCTTTCATTAACATAATCATTCAATGTAACTTGGAAATAATAGTGTATTCTCATTTCATCAAGGATATGCAAATAAGGTAGAATAGGTTTTGGATTCTTTGTCCAAAATACTATCACTTTGCAATTCTTGAAAGAGATATACATTTTTTGCTGGTTAAAAGGATTGTACCAAGCGCAATAACCTTTAGCCAAGCGATTGAAGAACCATTTGGCATAAAAAGCTGGTATATCTGTAGAACGACTTGCTGAAATGATAACAGGGGCAGTAGCTTCAACTTGCTCGCCAGCATCGTTCGTGATAAGTATCTTATCTGTTGGCATATCTATCGTATAATTCTTGTTTAAGTCTTTCTAACAAAGCCTTATTCTCCATTGTTGAAGGTATCCATGAAGGATTATTTCCTTTTGTAAATGTACATTTATTGATAAAATGCTTTATCGTATTATTATTTGTTCGAGGACTATCTTCCCGACCATAATAATAACCATTGGGAGCATAATCCTTCTGGAAAGAGATTATTTTTTTTGCTAAGACATCACGAACTTCTTTTGGAAGATAAGATCTAGACAATATGAAATTACTGGCATTGATATCATCAACAAAATTAGCTGAAGTCGCATTGACAGGACGGAGCTTACGTTGTCCTTCTGAAGCGCCAGAAATAGTAAATCTATTCTCTGTTACGGGAGTTTGCGTAGATAGCTTAGAAGTTGAAATGCCATTAGTCTTTATAAGGGCGGCAATTTTCTTGTATGCATTAGATGACTGATCTGGAAAGTAGTTATCAAGTATACATAAGAAAGCCTCGGGATCCTGTCGCTTTGCTTCTAATTTAATTGCAATATCAATTTTGTCTTTCTGAGCCTTCAGATCCTTCTGCCCGATTGTTTGATATATTTTTTCTTTGAATTCTTCTGGAGTATAATCTCCAATATCTCCCGCAAAATTTGCTTGAAGAAGATTCTTATATGCTTTTGTGCGTGTAAAATTAGGAATGTTTTCTAATATATACATGAAAGTTTTAGGACTTTGTACGGCATTTTCAAATTCAACATCCTTATTTACCACCCCAACAACTTTTGACTCTACATTATTTATATTCTCAATGATCTTTGATCCCAACTGACTTTCCACAATAACCGAAGCATTCGTGCTCGTTTTTGGCAAGACAGCATCTTTTATTTCTACTCCATTAAGCATTCGCCAAACATTACTTGCAAATGACTGATAATAATCCTTATTGCCATTAATCAGTATGGATGTAAAGGTCTTAGGCAGAGACGCAAAACCTCTTGTGGCACCATAAATGCCATAAGCTAATTTATAATTACAGAATCCCGTTTGTACAAGGTACTCTACCAAACGGTCAATGTTATCACCCTTTTGACAGAATGCAGCAAATGATGAAAGTACATCATTATCAATAGCAAATAGATCAAAGGCGGTGTTCTCCTGAAAATGATTAAGTAATGCTCCAACATAAGCAGATGCAGGATTTGAGTCCCATTTATCTCCAAGCATATTCTTTAGAATCATACCTCCATTATATGCTTGTGCCAAAGGCTCCTCTACACCATTCTTTTCCATTACAGATTTGTACTCTGCCTTAAATTGGGAGCAAATAAGTTCCCTGTAGAAAGAACTTTGGTAAGATGTGTCCAAAATATGCAAAGAAAGATCATCATCAACATTCAGCAATGACTCAATAGCATACTTCTCACGTTGAGCATTTTCTTTTGCTTCCAATTTACGAACAGCTCTATTCATACTGTCTGTGACACGAGTAAACGCCTCTGGGGAAGCATACTCTAAACAACTCCACAAATCGTTTGCATCATAAACTCTACGAAGATGAAGTTTGTTACAGAATGTGTCATAAACACCCCAATGTTGCAAAAGATTCTTGGCATCTTTTGCAGAAAGGCCTTGAGGATTGTCTGACAATTTTAACTCTAACAAATTTTTGTTCCAAATAGTATCTTCATCCATTGAGGAATAGATTTCGTTAAATTCTCTGATTCCATTCAAGATAGCATCGTCTTGTGCTTGAGTAGGTCTTTTATCAGGAGAATTTACAACAGCAGAAAGTGTGTTACGAAGTTTTCGCGATAAAGCTTTCAATCTGCCAATCTCGTTGCTGACCGAACTATTAGCACCTATTAGGTAGCAATAAATGAAACCTTTAATTTTGTCTAGCAGAACGTCTCTACCAACATCTATAGATTCATCCTTTATCTTGCAATTTGCATATGAAGAGTTCCATAAGAAATCATCTTTTTCAGATTGAGTGAATAGGTCTTTGGCAACACCCAAAAATGTTTTTTTCTCCTCTGGTTTAACATTGATATTGGCATCGTAAAGTTTATAGAACTTATTCTCAAGACTTTGTTCTGCCTTTACCAGGACTCCCTGACGCTCTTGATAACTATTGAAATAAATACGACAATGGAAAGGGTTGAGGTTAATGGTATGATAGCAGAGATAGGTATCTACTCCATCATGTTCCTTAGCCTTTTCAAAGAATCCTTCTTTATAATCTTCAGATTCTATCTCGATAACCATAGGATAGTTTTCAAGGTCATTTTCTTCAACTTTGAACCTTGGATATTTGCTATACAATAAAATTACTTGCTCCTTGTCGTTCGCGAAAACAGGATAGAAGCGTTTGTTACCAAAACCACGTCTTGCGTAAAATCCTAAGGGCGAAATTGACTCAGAAGACAATATATTATTGAAATTCAGAGTACAGGTTGGTATATATAATCTCATAATTATCCTTGTTTTTTAGGAGTTAATAAGCCTTATAATGTTAATTTTGAACCACTTGCAAGACTCGTATCATAAAGTGAAGTAGGAATATCATCAAAAAGACTGGAAAGATTGCCTGAGTGCATGATATACAAAGCACGATAGGTTCTCGTTACTGCCACATACAATGGATTCCGGTTATCATCATCCTCAACAGTACATTCGGGAATAAAAACGTGTTCAAATTGAAGCCCTTTTGAACTATGGTATGTCATCATCTTTGGATTGTCCGAAGAAAAATCCAGATCCATAAACGTTCCAAACTTAGCTTCAACGTTTACACCATGATTCTTGAAATATTCATATGCGTGTTCTACCTCATCATTGTGTCTAAACAGAATACCGACATCCTCCATATTTTTGTTTTGAATAAGCGAAATGATAGCGTCATACTGTTCTGTAATGTTATTGTATTTGATGATCTTTGGTTTTTCAACACCCTCTTCAGTGCAACGTTCTTCAAGTTCATCACTTTCCGAATTTAGATATTGAGCAAAACGAGCTATTTTTTTTGGTAATCGGTGATTGAACACAAGTTGTTCAACAGGGAACTTTGTAAAATACTGTATATCCTCCATTGAAACAGTTTGCTTATCTTTAATAAAAGTATAAAGTTGTTGAGCTGAATCGCCATACAACAATAATGCTTTCCTTGCTTTTGAACGGAATAGTTCAATATCCTCTTTCGAAAAATCTTGCGCTTCGTCCACAATGATGTAATCGGCACTTGGACATCCAGCTTTATTCTGCCAATGCCAATGATAGTCAACATTCCGTTGTGGAATGCCCACCTGTGAAATGCCATCAGCCATATATTGCATGAGTGCTTTAGTGAACACAATGTAAAGATAGGTGCCCTTGTGCTCATCCTGTATTTGTTTTGCCTTCCACAAGGCAAGAATGGACTTTCCGCTACCAGCACAACCCTTAACTATGTATGAATTGTCCGTCTTCTTGTTGATTACCTTTACTTGATAATCATCAAGTTCTGAGTCTTTAACGTAAAAACTTCTTTTAGCCATGATTAAATTTATAGATTTATGTTGAAACTATCAATTGTTATTTTATTGTTCTTAGATCGGCTGCAAATCGCCGAATCGTCATTTTGCTTATATTTAGTGGGGTGTATGACATGGGCAAAGTTTTCTATTTCTATCTCTTGCATGATAGTTGTTTTAAGAGGTTTCCTACATAGCACTCGATAACACACTCGGCTTTCGTCATTTGATTTATGGGAGTGACTTACGCTAAATGTTTGCTGCATAAAACAAAGGTCTCTACACTCGTAATAACAAGCGCATGACAACGGCAGAAGCGTCTCTATGGTTCTGCTTTCACGAACATAGTCATTTATTGAGCTATTCATTAACTGAGGATAGAAATATCCTGAATGTTCGTCTTTAGTTGTTACATCAAGCATTATCAGCAAACCGTTTTCATGAAGATAGGTCGCAAGCTTCTTTGCCATTATTGCGTATGCATTGATTGGTAGCACTTCTTTCGAAATCAACTCACAAACAATCTTATCACAAAGGATGAAATGAAAATTTTTCTCGCCGAATGCAAGATTTTCCACGTCTTCACCATTGTTTAACGTCTGGTTTAATATACTCAGTTCGACTTGTACTTTTTTATTTGGATTACTCTCTATCAAATCCTTGAGTATGACTAAAGCACCATCATTACCGTCTATTGCTGTGATGTTTATTTTTGCATGTGTTAAATGCTTTCCAATTGCTGTAATAAAGCCGAGAATTTCACCACCTGTACCGCAACCGCAATCCAATACGTTAATCTTATCCCGTTCCAACATTTCCTTCAGATGTTTATTTTGCATAAGATTATCAACAACACAAAACATCTCTGCATAACTGCGAGGAAAGTAAGTACCAAGATAGACTTTAAGTTCTTCTTCGTTGAGATCAAGATTATACTCATAACGTTCATGTTCTGGGGCATAAATAGCTCGGTGGTCGTTGAAGATCTTTTTGTCAAGCCAATGTGGCAGGATTGTCTTTGACTTCCGGAAAGAAACGTTCGAATTAGTATTTGATAGTTCTTTTGATTGATGCTCTTCGACAACACTAAACGAGCTGTCATCTTCAACTACAAGTTCCTTACCTTCTTCCCAAAAGATTGTAGAAGGCAAAACGGCTTTAACATCATGATTAGTGAATCTTGTTAGTTTTGAACAATATTCGTCTATGCCATCTGCACTTATTATCACAACATATTCTCGAGTTAATTTTATTCCGTATGCAGCAAAAGATGAAGATGCCCTTTTGCCATCAAGCACCATGACAGTAAAATTATCGAGCTTAAGCGATGATTTTATTACCTTTTTTACAAAATTCAAAAGTACTATACTATTTTCGTCTTCGATTACAAAAGATTCAAAGTTTGGCACGTCCTCTTTTTCCTTCTCTTCAGTGTGGGGCTCGTACTTCTTTATATCTTCGAACAACTCTATTTTCTCAATTGGCTCTACTGGTTTATCATAAGTAGCATTGCTGAATTCCGTCAGGTAGAAGGGATTTAGGTTGAGAGTTTCCGTAAGATTAACAATTCCGAGTGGATCAAGGTCGGTATGAGGACAAGTGATGTCATCCAACTTTTCAATGAAATGTTCACTATCAGTAATGTGAAGCCAAGACTTGTTGGTGGCACTTAAATTGTTTTCCAATTCAATAGGTTGATGAAATATAATAAGATGGGGGACATCCTTGATTTGATTCTTTTCAACCCCCAAGACTTTAAGTTCTTTCTTAACTATCGAATGGTTTATTCGTGCTTGTTGGAGGACTGTTTTTCTCGAGCCTCCCTTAATAATTTTACCATTGCATGTCCATTCTCCATTTTCATTGGCAACAACTTTACCCCCATAATTTTTGAATTCTATAGAAATAATAGCGTCTTTCTTTATAAAGAGAGCATCTAACTCGCATCCAATATTATAGTTGCCTGCGAACACACAGAATTCATTCGAATCCTCATAGTGAGCTTTAAGTCGCTCACAGAGAAACCGAAACTGCTCACGCTCTGCAGTTGTATCAAAATTTCCTACTCTGAATGCTAAAAGTCCACCCATTGCAAAAAAAATTATTTTTGTAAACTAAATAGTCATCATTTTTCGCTGACTTTTCCGGTGAAGAATTGTCAGTTTTTGACTACAAAAGTACATAAAATATTGAAAAGGCTTGCAAGCACGGATAAGAATCTACAATAAATATGTTTACTATCAATCAACTATCTTCGTTTTGCTGCGGTATGTCTCTTTGCTATGTTATCATTCCACGGTAATTCAGAAGAAGAGTCACCACCGCCGGTACCGACATGATTCTGTGCCGGGCCACCGACGGCAAGGGTGAAAGCTGCCCCCAATAGTTCCGCCTGCTTCCCGCTTACCTGTTCCTGCGGTTCGAAAACAGCATTGACAAACTCCTCGTCCGTGATCTGGCCGTTGAAATGCCTTTGTGCCACATCATAGTCTAGCTGGAACTTGGTGTCCTCAAAAAGTTCCTCTCCGACCCGTGTCCAAATATGGAGCGACGGATTCCGGTAATTGGGAACATTGAGACGCACCAGTTCGGCACCGGACGAGAGGCTGTAACGCTGGGGGTTTGCCTTGCGGTCAAGTCGGTCTATCTGTTTCCGTTGCCTTTCTATGACGGCATCTTTCTCTTTTGACTGACGCTCGGCGGTTTCCGCCCTGCGGATGGCTGTCTCTATCTCTTTCTGGTAACCGTCCCGCAGTTTCCCTATTTCCAACTTATGCCGCTCCTGCAACCGCGCCTTTTCCGCCTGAAGCTCCTTGAGCCGCTTGTTGAGTCCGGCAATCTCTTCGTCCTTGTCCGAGAGTTCCTTTTTTGCTTTGGCAAGGTCGCCCTTGCCGAACCACGAGAGGATGGTGTTCCTGCCCTCCTGTGCCTTCTCCACATCTGCCTGCAACTTGGCAATGTCCTCCTCGTACCGGATTACCTGCTGCCTGTAATAATCCGAGTTGGCCTGATGCTTTGCCGTGGAACCGACGATACCCCGTTGCAGCCCGAATGGTTCCATGGCCGCTGCATAGCTGTTCTGGTATTCATGCAGTTTGGTGCGCCGCATCACATCGTCTGCAGACAGACGGGGACCGGATTTCGTTTCATACTTCCTCTCGCCCTCCCGCTTCCTGCGGACGCGCTCCCCGGCGACAATGGGAACGACGGTGGCGTGCAGGTGTGGCGTTTTCTCGTCCATGTGCAGCACGCACGATACAAGGTTCTCGTTTCCAAAAGTCTCCCTTAGCCATTTGAGGTTGGCATCAATCCAACTGTCCAGCCTGCCGCCATTGGCAATCTCCATCATCTGTTCATGTGTTCCGGTCAGGATGACACGGATGGCTTTTGTCTGGTTCTTGCCGACCTTGCGGCGCAACCCGGCGGTGTCGATGCGGTGCTGTATCGCCTCGGTGCGGTTGGACACTCCTTCCGGAAACCTGACCAGCTCCCGGTTGAGATGCGTCCTGCCTGCATCTGCATTGTCCGGGACATATTTCTTCCCCTTGGCATCTTTCCTTTCTATATGGCATGACATTCCGCTGTCATTGCCGCTGCCACGCTGCAGGTGACAGACCGCGTATTGTGTATTACTCATATCCTTTCGTTTTATGATTGTTGTTTCTGTTGTAAAATCCCGTCCTATTGTCGGAGGCATATACCTGGCTTCTGAACAACATCTTTCGGCCTATGGGCTTTTTGATTGCCGGACGCGGAGCAGAGGCGGTGAAAATGCCCTAATAGGCTACGGGATTTTACAACCCCTTTTTCATAGGACAGCGAGCTGTCCGCTGCTTTCACGTCATTCCGCCCTCCCAGCATCCACCAGTTCAAGTCCGAAGGTATCGATGAAGGTCTGCAACACGGGATTGCGTTCTATCATTCTCGCAAGGATCATCTGCGGCGTGTCCTCCATCAGCAGGAAGTCGGCTATGTCCAGTCCCTGACTGCGCTGTCCGTCGGTCGCAATCTTCTCCAACAGGTCGGAGCAGGTGGCACGCCTGCAGACGGATCCCAGCATCGGCAGCCGTTGCCTCCATTCCTCTGTCGCCTTAAGGTCGGGAAAGAGGATGACCTCCCGACCGCCCAATACCTGCATGGCCTCGCTGTTGAAGCACCCGTGCATTCCTCCGGTGGCAAGCCAGATGAAGTCAGGTATGAAATGGGCAGCTACCAGTGCCGTCTTCTCGCTCTCGAC